>Ga0208336_1000007_pt1 | contig 101971 bp, 100 predicted proteins | sample DeeseametaMP0372_FD_184212 | JGI IMG/M metagenome (GOLD analysis project Ga0208336, IMG submission 184212) | Marine microbial communities from the Deep Atlantic Ocean - MP0372 (SPAdes) | ecosystem: Environmental > Aquatic > Marine > Oceanic | place: East of Porto Seguro, South Atlantic Ocean...
AATTAAAGTCAGGGGAAAGATGTGCATCTACTTCAAATAGAAACTTTGAAGGTCGTCAAGGTAGAGGTGGAAGAACACATCTAGTTAGCCCTGCAATGGCAGCTGCTGCTGCAATTTCAGGCAATTTAGATGATGTTAGAAAGTATCGATATTAAATGAAAAAATTTACAACACTTAAAAGCATACCGGTCTATCTTCCAATAGCTAACATTGATACGGATACGATAATTCCAGCACAATTTTTAAAAACAATTAAAAGAACAGGTTTAGGAAAAAATTTATTTTTTGCAATGAGATACGATGAAAGTGGAAATTTAATAAATGATTTTATTTTAAATAAAAGTCCATTTAACCAGTCTAAAATATTAATTGTAGGTAAAAATTTTGGTTGTGGTTCTTCAAGAGAACATGCTCCTTGGGCACTTTTAGATTTTGGAATTACATGTGTTATAAGTTCGAGCTATGCAGATATTTTTTATAACAATTGTTTTAAAAATGGAATTTTGCCAATAACAATTTCAGATGAAGAAATAAAAGAAATATCTGAGTATGCAAATAGAAAAGAGGAAATAGCAATTAATTTACCTGATCAAAAAATCATTTTTGGTAATAAAGAAATCAAATTTGAGATAGATGAATTCAAGAAAAAATGCTTACTCGAAGGAGTAGATGATATTGCTCTATCTCTAGAAAAATCAGATAAAATTGTTGCATATGAAAATAAATTAAAATCGAGTAAACCATGGATCTTTAATGATTAAGGTAAAAAAAAGAAAAATTTTACTTTTGCCAGGCGATGGTATTGGACCCGAGGTAATCGCTGAAGTAAAAAAAATAATAGTTTGGTTTAATAAAAATAAATCGTTAGATTTTGAAATTGATGAAGATTTAATTGGTGGTTCTGCTTATGATAAACATGGAACACCACTGACTGATGAAGTTTTCTATAAAGCATTAGAAAGTGAAGCTGTAATTTTAGGAGCAGTTGGCGGACCTAAATGGGATAATTTAGAGTTTTCAAAAAAACCTGAAAGAGCTCTGTTAAAATTAAGAAAAGAGCTAAAATTATTTGCTAATTTAAGACCTGCAATTTGTTTTAAACAATTAGTAGATGCCTCTAGCTTAAAACCAGAAATAGTTTCAGGGCTTGATATAATGATAGTAAGAGAATTAACCGGTGGTATTTATTATGGAGAACCAAGAGGAATTATGCCAATAGATAATGGTGGGCGTAAAGGAATTAATACTCATACTTACACAACAAGCGAAATTGAAAGAGTTGCAAGAGTTGCTTTTGATTTAGCTAAAAAAAGAAAAAATAAAGTTACATCTTGTGAAAAATCTAATGTTATGGAGGCCGGTCAATTGTGGAAAGAGGAAGTTCAGACTCTTCATGAGAAAGAATACAAAGAAGTAGAATTAAATCATATGCTTGCGGATAATTGTGCTATGCAATTGTTAAAAAATCCTAAACAATTTGATGTAATAGTTACTGATAACCTTTTTGGAGATATGCTTTCAGATGAAGCTGCTATGTTAACTGGCTCCCTAGGTCTTTTACCTTCAGCTTCACTTGGTGCAAAAGATAAAAATGGAAATATGAGATCAATGTATGAACCGGTTCATGGATCGGCTCCTGATATAGCAGGTAAAGGAATTGCAAATCCAATTGCAACTATTTTAAGTTTTTCAATGGCTTTGAAATATTCGTTAAACCTAAATAAAGAAGCAGATCATCTTGATGATGCAGTTCAAAAAGTATTAGATGATGGATTAAGAACTAAAGATATTATGTCCAAAGGAAATAAAGAAGTTTCAACAGAAACTATGGGAAACGCTATTATTGCGTGTTTGCAAAAATAAATAATTTAACTTATTTTACTTTCTAATATTTATGACAACTTATTCAGCTCCAGTTGAAGATATGATGTTTCTTTTTGAGAAGTTAAGAAATAATAAAAATTATAATGAGCTTGAAAAATATAAAGAAATTACACCTGAACTTGTAAAAGATATTTTAGAAGAAGCAGCAAAACTTAACCAAAATATAATATTACCTTTAGCTAAATCTGGAGATGAAAATCCAACTGTTTTAGAAAATGAAATTGTAAGAACTCCACCAGGTTACAAAGAAGCCTACAATAAATTTATAGAAGATGGCTGGCAATCTTTATCTTGCGATCCAAAGTATGGTGGACAGGGAATGCCAAAGACGGTTAGCGCTTTTTTTGATGAAATGTTGTCTTCAGCAAGTCTCGCTTTTAAACTTTATAGCGAACTAAGCATTGGTGCATATAACTGCATTAATCGTCATGCATCAGATTCTATAAAAAATAAATTTTTACCAAAGATGGTAGAAGGAAAATGGAGTGGCACAATGTGTTTGACCGAATCAGTGTGTGGAACAGATTTAGGTTTATTAAAAACAAAAGCAGTAGAACAATCAAATGGAACTTTTAAAATAAGTGGACAAAAAATATTTATTACTTCTGGAGATCATGATCTTACTGAAAATATTATTCATCTGGTTATTGCAAGAGCTTCTGACTCACCTGCCGGCACTAAAGGAATAAGTTTATTTCTTGTACCAAAATTTATAGTTAACGATGATGGGTCTATCGGGCAACGAAACAAAGTTTCAACTGGTTCTATTGAAAGCAAGATGGGAATTAAAGGATCAGCGACCTGTGTACTAAATTTTGATAATTCAGTTGGATATATGATTGGTCCAAAAAATAAAGGATTAAACTCAATGTTTACCATGATGAATCTAGAAAGAATTGTAGTTGGAATTCAAGGATTAGGAATTTCTGAAATTGCATATCAAAATTCTTTAAATTATGCAAAAGAGAGAAAACAAGGAAAAAGTCATCAGAGTCAATCAAGTGATGGTGCTGATTTTATTATAAAACATGCTGATATAAGAAAATCGTTATTAAACATGAAATCAATTATAGAAGGAGAAAGAGCGTTAAATTTTTGGTTGTCTCAACAAACAGAAGTAAGTCTTTATCACAAAGATGAAAAAATTAGACAAGAAGCATCTGATCTTGTTTCCTTAATGACACCTGTTGTTAAATCTTTGTTCACCGATATGGGCATGGAAATTACTAGCGATGCCATCCAAATTTATGGAGGGTATGGATATACTAAAGATCAAGGAATTGAACAATTGTATAGAGATAATAGAATTACACCAATTTACGAAGGCACGAATTCTGTTCAAGCAATTGATTTAGTTTTTAGAAAGTTAGTAAACAAAAATGGAAACATAATTGATAAATATATTTCCTTAATTAAAGAAGACATTCTTATAAAAGAAGAAAAAATTAAACCATTTATTGAAAAAATAAATAAAAATATAGAAATTTTATTAAAATTTACTAACTGGATTAAAGAAAAAATGCAAAATTCAAAAGACGATGTAAGTGCTGCTTGTAATGATTATTTAAAAGTACTTGGCTTAGTAGCTACCGCTCATGCATGGGTTAAGGTTTTAGAGGCTAGCTTTAATGATTATGAAAAAAATAAACAATTTTATGAAGAAAAAATTCAAACAGCAAATTTTTTCTTCAATAGAGTTCTTCCAAGGATAGAAAGTTATTATTTGACTGCAACTTCTGGAAGTAAGTATATTATGGATTTTAAATTTAACTAATATGAGCCATTACGATACGAACTTAGATAAAAATAACGCTAATTATGTGCCACTGTCTCCATTATCTTTTTTAGAAAGAACAAAAGATATTTACCCAAATTATGAAGCTATAGTTTATGAGAGCAGATTATATACTTGGGCTGAGGTTTATAAAAGATGTGTAAAATTTGCAAGCGCACTTGAGAAGATTGGAATAAAAACTGGAGATACAGTTTCTATTATGGCATTTAATACACCTGAAATATTTGAGGCGCATTATTCAATACCCATGGTAGGTGCAGTTATTAATGCAATTAATACAAGATTAGACGCAAAAACTATTAGTTATATTTTAGAACACAGCGATGCAAAAGTTTTAATAGTTGATAGACAATTTCATGAAGTTATTTCTAAAGCTCTAGCAAATTTTAAATCAAAAATAACTATAATTGATATAGATGATAAAGATGTAAATCTTTCAGATTCAAAAAAAATTGGAGAACATGAGTATGAACAATTCTTAAATACAGGTGATGAAAATTATGAGTGGAAAAAACCAAAAGATGAATGGCAAGCTATTTCTTTAGGTTATACATCTGGCACTACGGGAAATCCCAAAGGCGTTGTTTATCATCATCGAGGATCTTATTTAATGGCAACAGGAAGTGCTGTTGCTTGGAACATGCCCAATAAATTAAATTTTTTATACACAGTTCCAATGTTTCATTGCAATGGATGGTGCTATCCATGGACAATGTCAATGTTGCATGCGCGAGTAATTTGTTTAAGAAATATTGATGTTAAAAAAATCTTTGAGTTAATAGACAAGTATGATGTTACTCATTTTGGTGGTGCACCAATTGTATTAAACATGATAGCTAATGCACCTAAAGAGCATCAAAAAAAATTAAAAAGAAAAATTCATGTATTAACTGCGGGAGCTCCTCCGCCTAGTATTATATTTGAGAAAATGCAAAATTTAGGTTTTGATGTAATGCATGTCTATGGATTGACAGAAACTTATGGACATATGTTGCAGTGTGCTTGGAATGATGAATGGAACGATTTAGAACAAGATAAAAAAAATGAGATTAAAGCACGACAAGGGGTAAGGTATCCAAATACAGAGGGAGCTGTTGTAATGGATCCAGAAACGATGAAACCAGTGCCACATGATGGCAAAACCATGGGCGAAATAATGATAAGAGGAAATATTGTGATGAAAGGTTATTATAAAGATAAAGAAGCAACAGAAAAAGCAATGAAAGGTGGATGGTTTCACTCGGGTGATTTAGCTGTGACACATCCAAATGGATACATAAAAATTCAGGACAGATCCAAAGATATTATCATTTCTGGAGGAGAAAATATTTCATCAATTGAAATTGAAAATACTATAGCCAAACATCCTTCAGTATCATTAGCTGCTGTTGTTGCTAAACCAGATGAAAAATGGGGAGAAACACCTTGTGCATTTATAGAGCTTATTGAGGGAAAAAAAGCAACAGAAGAAGAAATTATAAAATTTTGTAGAGAAACTTTAGCAGGGTTTAAATTACCTAAAAAAGTGGTTTTTTCTGCATTACCCAAAACTTCAACAGGAAAAATCCAAAAATTTGAATTAAGAAAAAAGGCCAAGGAGCTAAACTGATTTTAGACGTTAACGAGAAAAGCGTGTTCGTCTCAACAAGCGGTATGGAGTTTGATAAAAAAAAACCATCAATATTGTTGATGCATGGAAGTGGACTAACTCATATCGTTTGGTCACTTCATGAGCAATTTTATGTTTCCCAAGGATTTAATGTTTTATCAATTGATCTTCCAGGACATGGCAATTCTGATGGTCCAGCTCTAAAATCAATCCAAGAAATTTCTGACTGGGTAAAATTATTAATGAAAAAAGTTAATATTTCAAAAATTATTATAGTTGGTCATTCCCAAGGGTGTCTTGTGGGCATTGATTTTGCATCTAGATACCCAGACTTAATATCTAGTTTAGTGCTTGTCGCGGGATCATATAAAATGCCTGTAAACCAAGACTTAATCGATTTAGCAGAAGCTGGTGATGATAAAGCAATTTTGCTTATGATGAAATGGGGTTATGAAGGCTCAAAAGCTTTTATTGGTGGTAATCCAGTAAAAAAAATTATTAATTCATCGAGAGAAATTAGAGAAGTTTTAGCTGTGGACTTAAATGCATGTAACAATTACAAGGATGGCGAAAAAGCTTTAAATAAAATTAATTGTTCAACGTTATGTATATTTGGTGAATTAGACAAAATGGTACCACTAAAAGCAGGAACTAAAATGTCAGATGCAATTAAAAATTCAGAAACTAAAATCATATCTAATTGTGGACATATGATTGTATTTGAAAAAGCTTTTGAAATGAGACAATTAGTTAAACAATTCATAATAAAAAAATAGGACAGTACAAAAATTATTATCATATATTATTTGATTTAAAGTTATGCAATAAATTAGTTAAATTCTTTTAATATTTTTTCTCTATGCTCGTCAAGATCAGGAATGTCTCCGCGAGTTTTTTGATCTTTATAGGAAGACATTTTAATAGGATTACCAGCTAGTTTAAAATCACCAATAACTTTGTGATAAGATTTTACAATCATATTTCTCGACTCAATTTGAGGATTCTCTACAGCTTCTTTGATATTAAATATTCGTCCACAAGGAATTTTGTCTTTTTCCATTTCATTTATCCATTCAGATGTTTTTTTAGCAGATAGTTTATCTTCAAAAATTTTTTTAAGTTCATCCATATTTTTACATCTAGATGAATTATCATTAAATTTTGGATCATTAATTATTTCTGATATTTTTAAAACGTTGCAAAGTTTTTCAAACAATTTATCATTACCAGCAGCAATTATGATATAACTATCTTTTGTTTTAAAAGCTTCGAAGGGTGCAATCGAAGGATGACGTGAGCCCATAGGTTTAGGTATTTCATTTTTTGAAAAATATCTTGCTATTGCATTTTCTAAAATTGCAATTTGACAATCTAACATTGCAACATCTACAAACATTCCTTTACCTGTTTTTTGTCTATCATATAGTGCAGCATTAATTCCTATAGTTGTAAATAATCCAGCAGTTATATCTCCTATAGAGGTTCCAACTCTTGTTGGTTCTGAATTTGGTTGACCGGTCAGACTCATAAGCCCCCCCATTCCTTGCACAACCATATCGTATGCAGGAAGTTCTTTTAGAGGACCAGTTTGACCAAAACCTGAAGCAGAAGCATAAATTAATTTAGGATGTTTTTTACTAACTTCATTCCATCCATAACCCCATTTTTCTAATGTTCCTGGTTTAAAGTTTTCTACTAATACATCTGCTTTAGATAAAATCTTATCAAAAATTTTTTTATCATCTTCATTTTTTAAATTTAAAGCGATACTTTCTTTACCTCTATTAAGAGACATAAAATAAGCAGAATAATTTTCTACAAAAGGACCAAATTTTCTTGAATCATCACCTATTTCAGGAGCCTCTACTTTAATAACTCTTGCTCCAAGATCGGAAAGTATCATTGTACAATAAGGACCAACTAAAACTCTAGTTAGATCCACAACCAATAAATTTTTTAAAGGACCATCCATAATTATTATATTTTTAACCTTTAGTTGTCTTGACTCTTATCAATAACTTCAATTTAATTCATCTATAAAAATAATGATCAAACACTAATGCTTCAAACATAATTTTTTTCTATCCAATTATTTATAAAGTTTGATACTTCTCTACTATTTTTTTCGTGCATCATCATGTGTCCATTACCTTTTATGCCATGATCTTCTAAACGTATAAAATCATGGTCTACGCCTGCTTGTTTAAGGAAATTACTTGTTCCATGATCATAAGGTGCATGATAAGAAGATTCTGCAGTTAATATTAAGATATTAACCTTTGATAAATTAACTAATTTTCTTGCTGGCTCTTTTTGCAAAAAGCACTGTGCTAAATTTTCAGATGTATAATTTTTATCTAATTCAGGTTCTAATTTTTCACCATTTTTTAAAGGCGGATCATAGGTTAAAGGAGAATATGTAATTCCATTAGGTCGATCAGGTTCTGAGCTTGTCTGATACCAGTCTTTATCAAATTCATTTTTTTTGAAAGTTTGTTTGTTAAGATGACTATGTTGTACTCCTCCATATGAAACATTAAAAAATGGTGGACCATTAGGTTCAACTGCAATACAAGATTTTACTTTATCTGGTTTTAGATCAGCAGCTAGCCAACAAAAGGGACCTCCTTGACTGTGGCCTAAAACTGCTGTGTTTCCTATTAGATCAATGAGTTCAGCTAAAGCTTTTTTAGACATTTCTTCTATATAAATTCTGTCTGACATCGTATTTACCTGTGAAGCCATATACTGTTCAAAAATTTTATCACCTCTCAAACCTGAACCTGGCCACTGCTTATGTGTTTTAGCTTGAGGCCAGTTTCCCTTTTTTGCCATCGCAGTAAAACGTCTTTCAACATCATAAATATTTGTTTCTCTGTCTATAAATTTTCCATATAAACTTTCTGAGTATCCCGATCTTGCTCTGCCAGGTTGGTCTACAACGTAAACTGAGAAACCAAAGGATAGAAAATCATGTAACCATCCTCTTCTGCCATCTGCAGTTGTAATAAAACCTGCTCCGCTCTGACCACCTCCGTGAATTAAAATAATATTTTTGTTATTTGACTTGGTGGGCTTAAAGCATTCAACATACATTTGACCTCTAACAACTGTTTTATTATTTACCAAATAATCTTCTCCACCAACAAAGAAGATTTTATGTTCTTTTAAATTTATTTCTAAGTTATCAGACATAATCCTATAACTCGGAAGCGTTGGTACAAAAATTTTTTTTGGGTGGAACGGTTTTACCTTTCCATTGATAAACAGCTGTCTTTATATCTTTAATTTTTGCCATTAATTAAGCTCTGACTCATATTAAGCGCAATTTGAAAAGAATTTATAGTAGGTTTCATATTGGCAATGTTTTTTTCCGTAATATCAAAAGCAGTTCCATGTGCCGGTGTAGTTACCGGAATGGATAATCCTCCGGATACCGTCACACCCCTATCAAAACCAAAAGCTTTGAGACCACACTGTAAAGCATCGTGATACATTCCAATAATACAATTATACTCTTTGTTTTTAAAAGCGGTGATAAAAGAGGTGTCGCATGGTAAAGGGCCGCCAGCATTAATTCCTATTTTTTTAGCCTCTTCTATAGCTGGAATAATTTCATCTTTCTCTTCGGTTCCAAACTCTCCATGTGGATTTAAAGCCTGAACTGCAACTCTAGGATTTTCCATTCCACTCATTCGTAAAGTTTTATCTATAAGTTTAATAGGCTTTAGAATATTTTCTTTTGTAATATTTTGCGCAACATCTTTTAATGGGATGTGCGATGTGACTCTGGCAGTCCAAAAATTATCAACTACGTTAAATTCACAACAAAATTCTTTCATGCCTAATTTTTCTTGCATAAACTCGTGTTCATCATTGTATTTACAACCACCCAGTATCAAGCTGGTTTTGTTCATAGGACCAAAATTAATGGCGTGAATTTTCTTTTCTTTAGCTAGATCAAGAGCATATTCTAAAGCTTCCAAAACACTTGCTCCAGACTCTGCGTTGGCTATTTTTTTTTTATAAGTTCTATTTTTACCGTTAGTAATATCAATAAAAAACTTAGACCCTTTGTTGAAGTCTATTTCTTCAAAATCTTTTACAGTAGTTAAGTTTGTTTTTACCCCTGATATTTTTTCTCCATCTTCAAGAATGCTTCTTTCTCCAATTAAAATACAATTTGCCTTGTCTGTTATTCGGTTAACAAGCAACTTTGTTACTAGTTCTGGCCCAATACCAGAAGGATCCCCCAATATAATCCCCACTACGGGCTTGTTACTCATTACAAAATATCCATTTCTATTTTTTTAATCCTAAAATATTATTATATACTTTTGTTTATTATTGAAAGTTTATTGTATTTTTTAATTTAAATACATTGCTTTTAATCTAAGTTTTTTTGCTATTGAACTAATTGAACTTTTAAATGTTAAAGATAAAGATTCTGTATCTCTCAATTCAATTAAATCTCTCTTCATTACATCATAAACATATTTTTTGTTTCTGATCTGCTTGTTTAGTTTTGATTGTTTTTTCTTATGTTTATCAATTGCTTTAATTGAAACATTTTTATCTACTTTTATATTACTCGTTTTTATTACTTCTTCCTTTATTGTTTATATTCTTATTATACCATATTTCACACTCATAACTGATACCCCCAAACGTGTACTTAATAGAGATATCCTATCTGATACACCTAATAAAAGGAGTATTGCTTTGGTTGGTACAAAAATTTTTGTTCATGGAATTCCCGGGGGTTAATCTCTTTTAATAATTTTTAAAATGAAAGGAATTAAAAAAATAATAAAAAATATTCTTAAAAAATGATGGTAACTAACAAAAATCGGGTCAATATTGTATGCAACGCTTATCACCACCATTTCATGAATACCTCCTGGAGCAAAACTCAAAAAAACAGCCATAAAATCAAAACCTAAAAAAACTTTTAACAAGTATGCAAACAAACCGGCTATACCCAACAAGATTGCAGATATAACAGCTCCATGCATTGAATAAAACATTATTTCTTTTGGAGCCAGACCACTTAATCTACAACCAATTGCAGAGCCTAAAAAAACAAAAACAATATTTATAAAGTAATCAGGAAATCTTGCAGTAGTAATTTCTAAAGTATAGAAGAAACCACCAACAATCATTGCAGCTAAAATTGGAGCTGACGGAATTTTTAATTTTTCTAAAATTTTTGTACCAACCAAAGATATACAAATTAAGAATATAAGTTCACCGAAGTATCGTAAGGTGAAAGTAGGTGTGTTTCCATATGAACTTATTTCTTGGTAACCTACTTGAGTAACGAAAACAAAAGGTAAGAATAATACAATAAACAATACTCTTGTAGCCTGAGGAATAACAACTTGACCAATCTCCTCTTTATTTTTAGCAATATCATTAATTATTCCAGCAATTACTACAAATGCTCCAGGTAATGCAGCTAAGGTAGAAATTAGCTTATCAAACTTACAAATTTTATTGAAATATATAGAGACAACTACAGTTCCAATGACTGTACAAATAATCATAGCAATAGATGAATAAATCCAAAGATGAATTTTATGTAATAAGGTTATGTTGAAATTACCGGCTAATATTACCCCAATTATTAATAATACTGGTAAGAAGATTTTTTTATCAAAAGTAATTTTGTAACTTGTGAAAGATACTACAAGATTAAGTAGCAAAGCTCCTAATAACCATGGCAATGGTAAGTGAACTAAGGTGCCAATATAACCACCAATAACTCCAATGATTATACTTTTATAACTTTTTTTAAGAGCATTGTAATATGTTAACATTATTTACTTTTTTCTATTTTTAAATATTTTTTAAAATCTAGAAGCGATAATGTATCTGAAGCTTTATTTTTAAATTTTGGAATTTTATTATTTTTTATCAAATCAAGAGTACTGTTAGTTGAGTCTATGTATGCATTCAATATTTGTTGTGAAAATAAAGCAAATTTAAAACCACTTTTTTTTACATCTCCCATATTAAAAGAGATATTTTGAGTAATATTAAGCATTAATGGAACTTTTTTGGTTATTTTTCCTAATTCAAATAAATCTTTTTTGTTTTGAATACCTGTCACAAAAATACCATCTGCTCCTAAATTTATATATTTTTTTATCCTTAATTTTGTTTCTTTTAAACCTTCAACAGGTAAAGCGTCAGTTCTAGTAAAAATATTTATTATTTTTTTATTTTTTTCTTTTGAAGCATCGATTGCAGTTTTAAATCGTTTAATAGATTCTTTTAAATCTAGAAGTTTTACATGGTCAGTGAGAGCACATTTTTTTGGGAATTTTTGATCTTCAATTATTAATGCTGATGCTCCTGCGTTAGCCAAGTCTTTTACAGTTCTATAAACATTTACCATTCCACCAAAACCCGTATCAGCATCTACAACAACAGGTAATTTAGTTTGGTTACATATTATACGAGTTGAGTTAACTAATTCTGAAAGCGTTATTAAGCTAGCGTCAGGATAACCAATGCTTGAAGAAGATAATGCAAAACCACCAATAAAAGAAATTTTAAAACCTTTTTTTTCAATTAATTTAGCTGTCAGTGGGTCATGACATGTTGGCAGATTATAAAACTTTTTATCTTTAGAATATTTTTTAAATATCTGTAATTTTTCGTTCATTCGGATAATAGCTGCTCGAGTATAATTTGTTTATTGTTGACTTTCTATAAAATTTTTGTAGAACTACAATTTCTAAATTTACAGATGAAATGAAATGGGAAAAGCTTACACACCAAATATAAAATCTGATAAAGGAAAAAATTTAACAAAATACGTAGCCGAATTTGTAAAAAAAAATAAATATTCAAGTATTCCAAAAAATGTAGTTGAGCTCGCAAAAAAACACATTCTAGATGGTTTTGGTCTAGCTCTTTCTGGTTCAGTAGCAAGAACTGGTGATTATCTTTTTAAACATATTAAACAAAACTCTGCCAAGGGAAGAGCCACTGTTATTGGATCTAAAATGAAAGTGACTTCTAGATTTGCAGCTTTAGCAAACGGTACAGGAATTCATTCAGACGATTATGATGATACTCAGCTTGCAGTTCAAAAAGATAGAGTCTATGGACTGTTAACTCACCCAACAGCCCCATGTTTGCCAAGTGCTTTTGCTGAAGGTGAATTAAAAAAAATCAACGGAAAAGATTTTTTAAATGCATATTTAATTGGTGTTGATGTTGAGTGTAAAGTTTCTGAGGCAATGTCACCTAGACATTATCAGCATGGTTTTCATTCCACAGCAACTTGTGGAACATTAGCTTCTGCGGCAGCTGCAGCAAAGATAAGAGGTTACAGTGTACGTAAAATTCAACAATCATTAGCAATCGCTGCATCATTAAGCGCAGGATTAAGAGAAAATTTTGGAACAATGACAAAACCTTTACACGCTGGTAGAGCTGCTGAAAGTGGAGTAGTTGCTTGTGATTTAGTTGGATTAGGTTTTTCAGCAACTGATAAAATTTTAGAGTCTCCTAGAGGTTTTTTTCAAGCTCATGGCGGTGGTTACAATTTAAATTCAATCAAAGGTCAATTAGGGAGACCTTGGACATTTTCTAAACCAGGGATTTCAATAAAACCTCATCCATGCGGATCATTAACCCATCCTGGTATGACTAAAATTTTAGAATTGATTTTAAAATATGACATCAAACCAGAGGATGTAGTTAAGGTAGACGTTGGAACAAATCACAACATGCAAAATGCTTTAATTTACCACAGACCAACAAATGAATTTCAGGCTAAATTCAGTATGGAATATTCTATGGCAATTTTATTAGTTCAAAGAAGAGCTTATATTCCTGAATATCAAGATAAAAGAATTAATAAAACGGATGTTCAAAAAATGCTTCGAAAAGTTAATTTTTACAAAAATAAAATTGCTGAAGCAGCTGGTTATAACAAAATGACAACAATTATTGATATTTATCTTAAAAATGGAAAGAAGATATCAGGTCGAGGAGACTTTGGCAAAGGAAGTCCGCTGATACCTATGACTTATGATGAAGTTGCAGATAAGTTTTTGGGTTGTTGTGAGTTTGCTAGATGGCCAACAAAGAAATCAAAAGCAATTATTGAAACAGTTAGACATTTAGAGAAATTAAAAGACATTTCTAAATTAAGTAAACTTTTATCAAAATAAAACTTAATGAAAGTTGCAATACTTGACGACTACCAGGGAGTTGTTGAGCAACCCTCTTATTAGTCAAGTTTAAATAATAGTCGTGACATAAAAGTTTTTATTCAGATATAACTGCAACGAAAAAATCTTTAATCATTTAATATTTAAATTAGATAAATTGACTAGTTCTTGAATAGTAAAATTTTTATTTAAATTAAATCAATTGAATCATCAGTTTTTGAATTTTAACAGGGAAAGACCCCATAAATTAACTCACTAAAATAGTTCAAGTTTCATAATATGAAATAAGATTTTTCATATTGAACTTAACTCCATTACTGTGTTAAGCTTTGTCAAATTTAATTTATCAATTAACTCAAAGGGGGAAAAATGTTCAAATTAAATTATAAAAAGTTACTAAGTTTTTTATCTGTATTCGCTCTTACTCTTGCTTCAATGGTGAACGCATCATTTGCAGCTGAGGAAACGTATGCAACAAAAGGCTGTAATCCTGTACAAGTTGTAATTCACGCTTCGTACGGTGGTGGTACTGACACGACAGCTAGAATGATGTCAATCAGAACTAGGAGATACCTAAACGCTGATATACAAATCGTTGGTAAAAGAGGTGGATCTGGAGCTAAAGCTCAGAACTATACTCTAACTAGACCAAAAGATGGTTGTACAATTATGGCTTTAACTGAGTCTCACTTGTACACTTTGGCTAGAAAAAAATCTAACATGAAGATCGATGATCTTGTTGGTGTTGCAAGAGCAATGGAAGAGCCAACTTTTATTGTTGTTAATTCAAAGAATACAGAACTTAGCACAATTGAAAAGCTTATCGAAAGATCAAAGAAAAAACCAATTCTAACTGCAATTGCTAATATCGGTGGAACAGAGCATATTGGAATGTACACATATTCTAAGGCTGCAGGTGTTCCGTTTAAAGCAGTCTCATTTGGTTCAGGTGCACAAAGTGTACAAGCTTTAGCATCAGGCAAAGTTGAAGCATCTTTATTAAACCCTTCGGAAGCAGCTGCTTTAATAGATGCCAATAAAGTTAAAGCAATTCTTCTATTGCACGATAAAAAGTTAGCGGACTATCCAGAAGTTCCTACTTCTTACTCAATGGGTCACGAAGTAAAAGTTGTGACTACTAGAGGTTATGCAGTGCTTAAAGGAACGCCTCAAGAAATAATTGATGCGATTTCAAAAGCAATGGTAAAAGCAATGATGCATGAAACTTTTGCAACCTATCTAAAAGGTGCTTCTCTAGACCCTGCAACTAGCCCTGCTGGTACAGAGGTTTGGGATAAGCAACTTAAAGAAAATTATGCAAAAGCAGAAGCTGCATTAAGAGGACTAGGATTAATTGAATAATTAATGTCTAAAGAAAAAAAATCAATTGATTTTGCGCCCAGAACACTGGGCGCAGGATTAGTGCACAAAAAAGATTTAATACTTGCTACTATACTTGTAGCATTTGGTGCTTTTGTTTATTATGAGGCTGGAAAATTCCCGCCAGCACCAGAAATTTTAGGTGACACTTTAAATGCTGAAGTGTTTCCTAAAATATTAGTTGTTTTACTAATATTCTTAGTCGCTATTATACCTTTTGAGTTTAAAATCACTCCAGTAAAAGTTGATGAAATCGACAAAGATAGAGAAGAAAAGGTTTTACCTATCACATGGATTACCATTGCAGTTTTACTTTCTATTGTTACAGCTGCTGAATTTTTGGGAGCTGTGTTAACAATGTTTGTAATCTGTTTAACAATCCCGCTTATATGGGGTGAAAAAAATTATGTTGCTGTAGCTATTTACGCAATAGTTTTTCCAGCTTTCGTTTATTTTCTATTTAATACATTATTAGGTTTATACTTTAACCCAGGACTATTAGAGTTACTAAAATAACACTATGGAAGATGTAGTTAGAGGCATTTTATTAATATTAGAACTTGAAAATATTTTACTTATTTTTGGAGGTGTGCTTATAGGAGTTTTAGTTGGTGCACTACCAGGGTTAAGCTCACCAATGGCGATTGCATTATTATTGCCGTTCACAATAAGCCTCGACCCAGTTGCATCTATTTGTATGATGGCTGCACTATATTGCGCGGGAACATTTGGTGGTTCAATCACTGCTATTTTAATTAATGCGCCAGGAGCTCCACCAGCAGTTGCCACTGCTCTTGACGGATATCAAATGGCAAAAAAAGGTGAGCCAGGAAGAGCTTTAGGACTTGCTGCAGTAGCTAGTGTATTGGGTGGAACATTCGCAATTGTGATCTTCTTATTCGCAACTCCTTTATTGGCAGAAGTAGCTTTAAAGTTTGGACCTGTTGAATACTTCGGCCTTGCAGTGTTTGCTTTATCAATGCTAGCTGCAATGAGTGGTAAATCTTCAATTAGAAACTTAATTGCTGGTGTTTTAGGTGTTTTAGTTTCAACAGTAGGAGTTCACTTAGCTACAGGAGTTGAAAGATTTGATTTTGGAATAGCTGAGTTAACAGAAGGAATAAAATTTGTTCCGGTATTAATTGGTTTATTTGCAATGTCTGAGTTGTTAACTCAAACTAGAACGTTAAATGTTCCAATAGAAAGAATGTCAGCTAAAACTTTAAAATTACCAACAATCGCAGAACTAAAGAGTTTAAAAGGAACAATTTTAAGATCATCTGGACTTGGAACTTTTATTGGTATTTTACCAGCAGAAGGATCAACTGTTGCAGCAATAATGGGGTATAATGAAGCTAAGAGATGGTCAAAGACACCAGAAAAATTTGGAACAGGGTGTGCTGAAGGAATTGTTGGACCTGAAGCAGCAAACAATGCAGCTGCAGGAGGAGCAATGGTTCCCACACTAGCACTTGGTATTCCAGGAAGTGGGACGACTGCTTTAATCTTAGCAGCACTTGTTATGCATGGATTTAGACCAGGACCTTACTTAATTATCGAAACTCCTCATTTCGTTTATGCAATTTTTGGAGCGATGTTATTCGCTAATTTTGCATTTTTAGGTATAGGATTAGTGGGTGCAAAATTATTTTCTTACGTGACGTTTATCCCAAAAAGATTCTTATGGCCTTCTGTATTTGTGTTTGCACTAATTGGATCTTATGCATATAGCTCAGCTATTTTTGATGTTTGGGTAATGCTAGTGTCTGGTATCATTGGATATTTCGCGCTTAAAAACGGTTTTTCGCCAGCTCCATTTGTGATGGGTTTAATTTTGGGAAAAATGGTTGAAGAAACATTTACACAGTCAATGGTAATTCATGACAGTAACATTATAAATTTTTTTGATAGTGGAGTGTTTATCTTCTTCTTTATTTTAACTTTAATAAGTTTAACAACTCCATTTTGGCCGAATATACGAGCTGCATTCTCGCGAAAAAAAGATGAGAAAAGAGTTTAATAAAAACAAAGTTGTAGTTATTACTGGTGGCGCAAAAAAAATTGGAAGAGCCACAGCAAAAAAACTCGCAGATCAAGGCTTTAATATTTTAATACATACTGGCGGCAAAAGCATTGAAGAAGCAAAAAAAACCGTCGAGATAGTAAAAGGGTATGGAGTAAAATCTAATTTTGTAGTTGGTGATCTAGTAGATTTAACAACAATTAACAAGATCAAAGAAGCAGCAGAAAAACTAGGAACACCATCTGTTCTTATAAATAATGCAGCTATAAGAATTCAGGATGATTTTGAAAAAATTACTTATGAAGATTGGAAGAAAGTAATGGCTGTAAATGTTGACGCTTCCTTCTTATGTACCCAAGCTTTGATTGGATATATGACAAAACAAAAATGGGGAAGAGTTATTAATATCGGTGGTATATCAGGACATATCGGAGCAAAGACGAGAGCTCATGTAGTTACCTCTAAAGCAGCTTTAGTTGGTCTAACAAAAGCGATCAGTATGGAATTTTTAGAAAGAGGTGTAACCTGTAATTGTGTGGTACCAGGTTTTATTGTAGATTTTGATAGCAAAGAAACAGCGCTTAAAGGTCATTGGTTAAAACATCCGCAAACTCCAAATTTAGTACTAAACCGATTTGGAAAACCTGATGAAGTTGCTGAAGTGATTGCAAATCTTTGTAAGAAAGAAGCAGATTATATTAATGGACAGACGCTTCATGTAAGTGGTGGTAGTTTTACACCATGACAATAGCTGAGGAATTTTCAAGTTGGAGTAAAAATCTAACAGTTAAAGATATACCAGAAAAATTTAGAAAAACTTTAGAATTTCTATTTAAAGATATTTGTGGGGTTATTGTATCTGCAAGAAACGAAAACTATGTTCAAAGTTTAGTCAAAACTTATAAAGGTTCTGGTTCTTTTGTGTGTTTAGGTTACGGAAAAGAATTTGATCTATTTTCATCTGCAATAATTGCAGGTACTGCCGCTCACGGTGAGGATTTTGATGATACCTTTGAAGGTAATCCAATGCATGTAGGTGCATCAATGATACCAGCAATGCTTTCAGCTGCACAAAAATTTAATTTAAGTGGAGATCAAATTTTAAAAGGATTGACTGTCGGTTCAGAATTAATATGTAGATTAGCTTTGGTTGCCCCAACGGCTATGCACAAACAATGCTTTCATCCAACCGCAGTATGTGGAACCTTTGGTGTGGCTGCTGGCCTATCTTCAGTATTAGATTTAACTGAAAAACAAATGACCTCAGCACTTGGTATAGCAGGAAGTTTTACATCTGGCATTATTGAATATCTTGCTGAGGGATCTTGGACTAAAAGAATTCATCCTGGTTGGTCTGCTAATTCAGGCATGCATGCTACGTTAATTGCAAAGTCTGATTTTTATGGACCTAGAACAGTGTTCGAAGGAGAGCATGGTTTTTTCAAGGCATTTGCTCTCAGAGAAATTGATAGAGACTTTTCACATTTAACTGACAATTTAGGTTCTAGATGGGAAACAGAAAATTTGGCTTTTAAACCTTATGCCTGTGGAACTATGGCTCAACCTTTTGTAGATTGCGCAATAAAATTAAAGAATAAGATTAAAGATCCGAAGAAAATTAGATCTATTTTGGCGAAAGTAGGCGAAGGCACTGTTCATAGATTATGGGAACCAACTAAAGAAAAGAAAAATCCATCTACTCCTTATTCTGCAAAGTTTTCTGTTCCTTATTGTGTTGCCGTTGGTTTTTTAAGAGGTGATGCTGGATTAAACGAATTTAATGAATCAAGTATAAAAGATAGTGAAATTTTAGAATTAGCTAACAAAGTAAATTACGAAGTAGACCCTGAAAATGAATATCCAAAAAATTATACCGGTACCTTAATTTGTGAAACAGAAGACGGTACATTTACCGAACACCAAGCATGTTTTAGAGGTGGTAGAAAACAACCATTAACAGAAGATGATATGAATAAAAAATATGAGGCTAATTTAAAATTTTCAAAAATATCCGAAGAAGAAAAAAATAATTTAAATGTTTTTATAGATACAATTTTTGAAAAACCTGATTTTTCCAAAATACTAATTAAGTAAATTGGAAGCTGACTTTGATATTGCTGCATTGTTTGCAAGCTTAGGTTTTTTAGAACTTTCTATTTTGATTTTAACTGCCTTCTTTGCTTCTGTTGTCTCTGGTATTTCTGGTTATGGTGGAGGTATGACGTTAGGTTTATTAGTATCTTTTTTTATTCCAATTAAACTTTTAGTTCCTTTAATGTCTGTGTTTGTCTTATTTTCAAATTTATCAAGAATGTATTATTACCGAAAAAATATTTTTTGGAAAAAAGGAATTTATTTTGCAACTATCTCAACACCTTTTTTAATTGCTGGAACAAATTTTTATGCCTCGGTATCAGCAAAGACATTATACTTTTGTTTAGGTTTTGGATTAGCATTCATTGTTATCTTAAGAAGAGTATTTAAAAAAATTAATTTAAATATTGGTTGGTTTGGTCTTGGTGTTATGGCTGTTTTTTATGGAACAATAAGTGGCGTAATACTTGGACCTGGTTCAGTTTTATTAACTGCACTTGCAGCTAATGGATTAGTTGGTGCACAAATTATTGGAACAGATTCTTTTGTGACACTTATTAATGTTATTATTCGCTTAATATCATTTTGGAATTTAGGATTATTAAACTCAGATGCTTTATATGTAGGATCCATGATTGGCATTGTTTCAATTTTTGGATCTTACACTGCTAAAAAAATTGCAGATGCACTTGGAGTAAAAATGCACACAATCATTATTGAAATTTGTGTAATTATAGGCGCTGCTGCTATGATTTATAGAGCATTAATATTTTAGTAACCTTTTTGTAATATAATATAATAATAAAAATTATAAGGCTAATTTAAAATTTTCAAATATATCTGATGAAGAAAAAAACAATTTAAATATTTTTGTAGATACAATTTTTGAACGACCTGATTTTTCTAAAATATTAATTAAATAAACTAGAGGAATAGGGCCTATAAGACCACTAAATCTAGTTTCTGCTTACCCAATCTTTCATTTCCATCTTTAGTTACAAGATAAGTCTCACCTAAATTCATCGCTAATTCATTGACTGAATCCATCAATATCATGTGCATAAAGAAGACATTACCGGGTTGAATGACATACGGATTACCTGTGTAAAGCATTGGCCTGGAGCATATTCGCCTCACTTTGAAAAAGTGATTGGAATAGGTATGATATTCACGCCTTATTGGAACATCTCACAACCCTTTAAAATCAAAATAAATGGGGAAACTTTTGATGGAAAAATTTGTGATTTACCCTTCGTCTAGGTATAAGATCAAAAAATATCATGAATATAGCAATTGTAGGTGCAACAGGTAATGTTGGAAGGAAAATTTTAAAGGTTCTTGAGAACAAAAGTTTTCCAGTAGATAGCTTATATTTGGCTGCATCATCTAAAAGTGCTGGATCAAAATTAAAATTTAAAGGAAAAGAAATTGAGGTTGAAAATTTAGAAACTTTTGATTTTTCAAAATCTGAAATTACTTTCTTTTCTGCAGGAGGTAAAATTTCAGAAAAATATGCCCCATTAGCTGCAAAACATTCATTGGTAATAGATAACTCAAGCTATTTTAGAATGGATCCGGATGTTCCTCTTATTGTGCCAGAAGTTAATTCTCATGATTTAAAAAATTATAAAAAAAAAAATATTATAGCTAATGCTAATTGTTCAGTAATACCTTTGGTTGTAGCATTAAAACCTCTACATGATTTATATAATATAAAAAGAATTGTTGCCTCAACTTACCAATCTGTCTCTGGAGCTGGCAAAGCTTCAATGGATGAATTGTTATCACAAACAAAAGATTTTTTTGAAAATAAAAATTTAAGTTCAAGTTATTTTACAAAACAAATTGCCTTTAATGCGATACCACATATAGATAGTTTTTTGGATAGTGGCTACACTAAAGAAGAGCAGAAAATGCATGATGAAGTAAAAAAAATTTTAGATTCAAAAATTAAAGTAACATCCACATCCGTTAGAATACCAGTTTTAGTTTCACATGCAGTAAGTGTTAATATTGAATTTAATAAAAAATATAAATTAAATGAAATTCGAGATGTATTAAATACTTCACCAGGTTGCAAAGTTGTAGATGAACATAAAGATGGAGGTTATATTACACCTGCAGAGGCAGAAAATAAATTTGAAACATTTATTTCTAGAATTAGAGAAGATAATTCTCAAGATAATACAATTAATTTATGGATTGTTTCAGACAATCTTCTTAAAGGTGCGGCTTTGAATGCTGTGGAAATTGCTGAAGCATTAATTAAAATTAAATAAATGGAAAATAAAAACCCTTTATCACCTCATATTCAAATTTATAGTTGGAATATTTCTTTGTTAATTTCTATTTCACACAGAATTATAGGTGTAATAAATATAGTAGCATTAACTTTAGTATGCTTATGGATAGCTTTATTGTTACTGGGAGAAACAAATTATGAATATATAAAATCTTTTCTTCAATCTTTTTTAGGTAAGTTTTTAATATTATGTTTGACTTGGTCATTTAGCTTTCAGATATTAAGTGAAATCAGACATTTATTTTGGGATTTTGGATATGGTTTTGAACTAATCACTTCAAAAATTACAGGTCTGATTGTTATTTTTGGGTCTTTTGTCTTAACAATACTAATTTATTTAATTGGAAAACAAATTATTTAATATGATTAATGCAACAAAAAAATGGATATTTCTTAAAGTTAGTTCAATAATTCTTATTCCATTAATGGTGTGGTTTATTATTAATTTAGTATCAATTTATGAAAAAGATTATGTTGATATTGTAAGTTTTTTTTCTACACAACCGTCAAAATTTTTAACATCGCTTTTAATGATTGTGGCTTTCTTTTATTCTTCATTAAGTATTAGTGAAATTTTTGAAGATTATATTCATGATAAAAAAATAAAAAATATAGCAAATAAAACGTTGTATACATTTTTTATAATCGTTCCTTTAATTATAATTATGGTGTTATTTAATTTAAATATATGAGTTCTTATAAAATTATTGATCATGAATATGATGTAGTAGTTTTAGGAGCTGGTGGTTCTGGTTTAAGAGCGGCCGTAGGTCTGAGCGAAGCTGGATTAAAGACTGCCTGTATTTCTAAAGTTTTTCCAACAAGAAGTCATACTTCTGCAGCGCAAGGTGGAATATCAGCTGCCTTAGGCAATATGGGAGAAGATGATTGGCGCTGGCATATGTATGATACTGTTAAAGGAGCAGATTGGCTCGGAGATCAAGATTGTATTGAGTATTTATGCAAAGAGGCTCCAAGAGCAGTTATTGAGTTAGAAAGATATGGAGTTCCATTTAGTAGAACAGAAGATGGAAAAATTTATCAAAGACCTTTTGGTGGAATGACTAAAAATTATGGCAGTGGGATAGCTCAAAGAACTTGTGCTGTTGCTGATAGAACGGGTCATGCGATATTGCACACTCTTTATGGACAAGCTTTAAAACATAATACTGAATTTTTTATAGAATATTTCGCATTAGATTTATTAATGAAAGATGGTGAATGCAAAGGTCTTATTGCATGGAATTTAGATGATGGAACTATTCATAGATTTAGATCTCATATTACAATAATTGCAACTGGTGGATATGGAAAAATTTATCATACATCAACTTCCTCACTTACTTGTACTGGAGATGGAAACGCAATGATATTAAGAGCTGGACTGCCACTACAAGATATGGAGTTTGTTCAGTTTCATCCCACGGGAATTTATGGTCATGGTACATTAATTACAGAAGGCGTTAGAGGAGAAGGTGGTTATTTAGTCAATTCAAAAGGTGAAAGATTTATGGAACGCTATGCGCCTAAAACAAAAGACTTAGCCTCAAGAGACGTAGTAAGCAGATCTATTGCAATTGAAATAAATGAGGGAAGAGGCATTGGAAAAGAACAAGACCACGTTCATCTACATTTAAGTCATTTAGATCCAAAAGTAATTGAAGAAAGATTACCTGGAATCTCTGAGTCATCAAAATTATTTGCTAATGTTGATGTAACAAAAGAACCAATCCCTGTAGTGCCAACTGTTCATTACAACATGGGTGGTATTCCAACAAATTATAAAGCCGAAGTTATGACAATTAATGGATCAGAAAAAATTGTTCCAGGATTGATGGCGATTGGTGAAGCAGCATGTGTTTCAGTTCATGGTGCAAATAGACTTGGTTCTAATTCATTAATTGATTTAGTGGTATTTGGAAGAGCGGCAGCAAAAAGAGCAGCAGAGCTAGTAAAACCAGGAACTCCACATGAAGAAATTTCAGATTCTGAAACAGAAAAATGTTTAGAAAGATTCGATAAATTTAGAAATGCAAATGGGGAAAATAAAACTGCAGATTTAAGGTTAGCAATGCAAAAAACAATGCAGCTAAAATGTGCGGTCTTTAGAACAGATAAAACTCTTAAAGAAGGTGTAAACGAAATAAGAAAACCTTTTGATGGCATGGAATCAATATTTGTTAAAGATAAATCTCTCATATACAATACTGATCTAGTTGAAACCTTAGAATTTGATAATTTAATAAGACAAGCAATTACAACAATGGAATCCGCGTATCGTAGAAAAGAAAGTAGAGGAGCCCATGCAAGAGATGATTTTCCTAAAAGAGATGACGAAAAATTTATGCAACATACACTTTCATGGTGTAATGGAAAAGAAACTAAGTTTGATTACAGACCTGTTCATAAATCAACATTAACTTCTGACGTGCAGTATTTTCCACCTCAAGAAAGAATTTATTAATGGTTCAAATAAATTTACCTAAAAATTCAGAAGTTCAAAAAGGCAAATATTATAAAGACACTACTGGTTCAAAAAATATCAGAAGAGTAAATATTTACAGATGGGATCCTTCATCAGGAGAAAATCCAAGAATAGATACATATGAAGTAGACATGGATAACTGCCCTTCAAAAGTATTAGATCTTTTAAATAAAATAAAAAATGAAATTGATTCATCGTTAGCTTATCGTAGATCTTGTTCGCATGGAGTATGTGGTTCGTGTGCAATGAATATGGATGGAAAAAATGGTTTAGCATGTACAAAACCTCATGCAGAAATTAATGGAGACATAAATATTTATCCTTTACCTCACTTAAAAGTTAAAAAAGATTTAATTGGTGATTTAAGCATTTTATACAAACAATATGAGTCAATAGAACCATGGCTAAAAACAAATACAAAAATTGAAAATAAAGAAATTTTTCAATCGAGAGAAGATAGATCAAAGTTAGATGGCGCATATGAATGCATAATGTGTGCCTGTTGTTCAACTGCATGCCCAAGTTATTGGTGGAACGGTGACAAGTTTCTTGGTCCAGCAGTATTACTGCAAGCTTATAGATGGATCATTGACAGTAGAGATGATGAAAGAAATGAGAGATTAAAAAAAGTAGCAGACGAACTTAAATTGTATGGTTGCCATACTATTATGAATTGTACAAATGCTTGTCCAAAAGGATTAAATCCAGCAAAGGCTATTGCAGAAATAAAAAAAATGCTTGCAACAAGCTAATTACTTATATTAAATAATTTTACCAATGAATTTAATTCAACATTTTGTAAACGGTCAGGTTACCAGTGGAAAATCTGATAGAACGGGAAAAGTATTTAATCCAGCAACTGGAAATCAAGAGTCAGAAGTAAAACTTGGTTCAAAAGCAGATTTAGATGCTGCGGTAAGCGTTGCAAAAAAAGCTTTTGAAACTTGGTCATTGAAACCTCCAATTCAAAGAGCAAGAATAATATTTAAATTTAAAGAACTAATAGAAAAAAATTCTGATGAATTAACGAAGATGATCGTTTCTGAACACGGAAAAGTTTATGACGATGCCAAAGGTTCACTGTTAAGAGGCTTAGAAGTAGTTGAGTTTGCATGTGGAATTCCTCAAGTTTTAAAAGGAGAATTTTCAGAAAACGTTGGTACAAATATTGATAGTTGGTCAATGAGACAGCCTTTAGGTGTTTGTGCTGGAATAACTCCGTTTAACTTTCCAGCAATGGTTCCTATGTGGATGTTCCCCATGGCAATAGCTTGTGGAAATACTTTTGTACTAAAACCTTCCGAAAAAGATCCTTCATGCTCAATTCGTCTAGCGGAATTATTTAAAGAATCTGGATTACCAGATGGAGTTTTTAATGTTGTAAATGGAGACAAAGAAGTAGTGGATGCAATATTAACAAACAAAGATATTCAAGCAGTCAGCTTTGTGGGGTCTACACCTATAGCAAAATATATATATGAAAATGCCGCTAAGAATGAAAAAAGAGTGCAAGCACTTGGAGGAGCAAAAAATCATTGTGTAGTTATGCCAGACTGTGATTTAGACCATGCAGTAAATGGTCTTATGGGAGCAGCTTATGGCTCAGCAGGAGAAAGATGTATGGCACAGTCAGTTGCCGTTGCTGTAGATAACATTGGAGATCAGTTAGTTGATAAATTAGCAAAAAAAGTTGATGTACTTAAAATTGGTCCAGGCACAGATAAAACATCAGAAATGGGTCCTTTAGTTACAAAAGAACATTTAGAAAAAGTTAGAGGTTATGTTGATTTAGGTGTAAAGGAGGGTGCAAAATTAGTTGTTGATGGAAGGAATATTAAATTACAGGGTTACGAAAATGGTTTTTATATAGGAGGGTGTTTATTTGATCATGTTAAAAAAGATATGCGTATTTATAAAGAAGAAATTTTTGGCCCAGTTCTTTCAGTAGTTAGAGTAAAAGATTTTGATGAAGCAACTCAATTAGTTAATGATCATGAATATGGAAATGGAACAAGTATCTACACTCGTGATGGAGATGTGGGAAGAACATTTGCCAGTAAAATAAAAGTTGGAATGGTTGGCATAAATATCCCGATCCCTGTTCCAGTTGCATTTCATAGTTTTGGTGGTTGGAAAAGATCATTATTTGGGGATCAACATATGTATGGACCTGAAGGAGTAAGATTTTACACAAAATTAAAAACTATAACTTCAAGATGGCCTTCGGGAATTAGATCAAATCCTGAGTTTGTAATGCCAACAATGAAATAATTATGACAAAAATATCTTTGATTGGGGCCGGCCAAATTGGCGGAACTCTAGCACACCTTATTGGTTTAAAAGAATTAGTTGATGAAGTTGTGTTATTTGATGTAGCTAGTGGAGTTGCTAAAGGCAAAGCTTTAGATATTGCTCAGTCATCCTCTGTAGATGGATTTAATGTTAAGTTTTCTGGAACGGATAATTATGCTGATATAAAAAATTCAGGTGTAATTATTATTACTGCTGGAGTTCCAAGAAAACCAGGTATGAGCAGAGATGACTTGCTAGGAATTAACTTAAAAATAATAAAACAAGTTGCAGAAGGTATCAAAGAAAATTCTCCAGATGCTTTTGTAATTTGTATTACAAATCCATTGGATGTAATGGTAATGGCTCTTCAAAAATACTCGGGTTTACCAACACATAAAGTAGTTGGTATGGCTGGAATATTGGATAGTTCAAGGTTTAAATTGTTTTTATCTTTAGAATTAAATGTTCCTGTAAAAGAAATTGAAGCAATGGTTATGGGAGGCCATGGAGATACTATGGTTCCACTACCAAGATTAACACGAGTTTCAGGAAAGCCATTGTTAGATTTAGTTAAAGAAGGAAGAATTTCTTCTGAGAGGTTAGAAATCATTAATCAAAGAACAAGAGATGGTGGGGCAGAAATAATTAAGTATTTAGAAAAAGGATCTGCTTTTTATGCACCAGCTGCATCAGGAGTTGAAATAGCTTCTGCCTATTTGAATGATGAGAAAAAAACTCTTCCATGTGCCGCATATCTTGGCGGCGAATATGGAATTAATGGTTTTTATGCTGGTGTACCAGTTGTAATTAGTAAAAATGGTGTAGAGAAAATAGAAAATATAAATCTTGAAGATAAAGAAAAAAAAGAATTTATGAATTCAATAGATGCGGTAAAAAAACTATGGAAAGCAGCATTAATCGTAGATCCAAATCTAGCTAAATAATGAACATTCATGAGCATCAAGCAAAGCAAATCTTAAAGAAATATGGTGTGGTTGTACCAGAAGGGGTTTTTGCATTTACTGTTGATGAATTAATTGAAAAAGCTAAATCATTAAAAACTCAGAAATTTGTCTTAAAAGCTCAAATTCACGCAGGAGGAAGAGGTAAAGCCGGAGGTGTAAAAATTGTAAACAATATTAAGGAATTAACAAAAGCATCTAAAGAATTATTAGGCAAAAAACTGGTAACTCCACAAACAGGTCCACAAGGACGAGAGGTTAAAAGATTATATGTAGAAGAGTCATCCGGCATTGAAAAAGAATTTTATCTTTCATGTTTAGTAGATAGATCAAGCTCAAAAATTGCTTTTATTTCAAGTGATCAAGGTGGAATGGATATTGAAGAAGTAGCAAGAAATAGTCCAGAAAAAATAATTACAACAAAAATTAATTTAAGTGAAGAAATATCTAATAACGATTGTGAAGAAATAATTAAAATATTTAATTTAAAAGATAATTCAAAATTAGAAGCTATTTCTCTTATAAAATCAATTTACAAAATGTTTTTAAGCACTGACGCAAGTCTTGTAGAGATCAATCCACTTATTTTAACTCAAGATAAAAAAATAATTTGTTTAGATGCAAAAATTAATTTTGATGATAATTCGTTATTTAGGCATCCAGAAATTTTTGAACTGAGAGATTTAAATGAGGAAGATCCAACAGAAGTAGAAGCTAGTAAGCATGATCTTTCATATATTAAGCTTGATGGAAATATTGGATGTATGGTAAATGGAGCTGGATTAGCTATGGCTACTATGGATATCATAAAACTTTATGGTGAAGAACCAGCTAATTTCTTAGACGTTGGCGGTGGAGCCTCAAAAGAAAAAGTATCTGCTGCTTTAAAAATTATTCTTTCTGACAAAAATGTAAAAGGTATTTTGATTAATATATTTGGTGGAATTATGAGATGTGATGTGCTTGCTTTAGGTGTTGTTGAAGCAGCAAAAGAAATAAAAATTAATGTTCCTCTAGTTGTAAGATTAGCAGGTACAAATTTTCTAGAAGGAAAAAAAATTCTTGATAATTCAGGTTTAAAATTAATTTCTGCTGAAAATTTAGACGATGCAGCGAAAAAAATAGTTGAAGCGATAAAATAAAAATTATGTCAGTTTTAATAAATAAAAAAACAAAACTAATTTGTCAGGGGTTTACGGGAAAACATGGCACTTTTCATTCTGAGCAAGCAATACAGTACGGAACAAATTTAGTAGGAGGAGTTACTCCTAAAAAAGGTGGTCAAAAACATCTTAATAGACCTGTATTTAATACAGTGGCTGAGGCAAAAAAGGAAACTGGCGCTGATTCGACTATGATTTATGTTCCCGCAAAGTATGCGGCAGCTGCAATTATTGAAGCAATAGAATCTTCAATTGAATTAATAGTATGTATTACCGAAGGCATACCTATATTAGATATGCTTAAAGTTAAAAAAAAATTAAATAATTCAAAAAGCAGATTAATAGGACCCAATTGTCCAGGAATAATTACTCCGGATGAATGTAAAATAGGAATAATGCCAGGCAATATTCATAAAAGAGGTACGGTTGGAATAGTTTCACGATCAGGAACTTTAACCTATGAAGTGGTAGCACAAACAACGGAAAATGGGCTTGGGCAATCCACATGTATTGGCATTGGTGGAGATCCAATCAATGGAACAAATTTTATAGATTGTTTAGATTTATTTTTAAATGACGAAGAAACAAAATCTATTTTAATGATAGGTGAAATAGGTGGAACTGCTGAGGAAGAGGCATCTGAGTTTGTAAAAAAACATAAAATCAAAAAACCAATTGTTGGCTTTGTTGCTGGAATAACAGCGCCACCAGGTAGAAGAATGGGACATGCGGGAGCTATTATTTCCGGCGGCAAAGGTGATGCACATGGAAAGATTAAAAAAATGGAGGATTGTGGTATCACTATAGCAAAATCTCCAGCTGAAATTGGCAAAACACTTCTAAACAAATTGTCTAATTGAAATATACTTTCCAGATATTATAATATTTGAATTAAACTAATGTCATTTTCAAAAAATTTAGAATTTAAAAAAACATCTTTTTTAAGCAAATCAAATAGTTTGTTTATTGAGGAAATGTATTTGAAGTTTATAAAAAACGATCCCACATTAGCCCAGAATTGGAAAGATTATTTTGGAAGTTTGGACGAAGATTTAAAATCAGTTGTAAAAGAAATTGAAGGGCCGTCTTGGCAACCAAATAAAAAAAAAATAAATATTAATATTGAAGAATATAAAAAAGAACTTGAAACAACTGTTGAGAGTTTGAGTTCAGATATTAACGATCAGAATTCTGAGCAGTCAAAAGCAGATTCAATTAAGGCTATAGCATTAATTAGAGCATATAGAATTAGAGGTCATCTTATTGCAAATCTTGATCCACTTGGCATGATGGAAAGAAAATATCTTCACGAGTTACATCCTGAAGACCATGGTTTTAAAAAAGAAGATTATAATAAAAAAATTTTTTTACATTCATATTTAGATAAAAGTTATGCATCAATCAATGAATTGATCTCTTTTTTAAAAAGTATTTATTGTTCTTCAATTGGAGTTGAGTACATGCATATTACAGACCCTGTTGAAAAAATATGGTTCAGAGAAAGAATGGAAAAAGAGGAAAATCAATTAAAGTTTACTGACAATGGCAAAAAAAATATTTTAAATAAATTAATACAAGCAGAAGGTTTTGAAAAATTTTTAGCACTGAAATTTGTAGGGACAAAGAGATTTGGTTTAGATGGAGCAGAGTCCTTGATACCAGCTCTTGAACAAATAATTAAAAGAGGTGGACAGTTAAATGTAAAAGAAGTGAAAATTGGGATGTCTCATAGAGGAAGATTAAATGTTTTGGCTAATCTCTTGCAAAAATCTTATAAAAGAATGTTTAACGAATTTGTTGGAGAATATGCTAGCACACCAGAAGAATCTGCTGGAGATGTTAAATATCATTTGGGTGCTTCATCAAATAGAGAGTTTGATGGCAATTCAGTACACATAAGTTTAACAGATAATCCATCACATTTAGAAGCTGTTAATCCAGTTGTTCTTGGACAAACAAGAGCAAAACAATTCTTTCATCAAGATGCAAAAAGAAACAAAGTAATTCCAATTTTAATTCACGGTGATGCAGCATTTGCTGGACAAGGTGTAGTTGCAGAATGTTTTTCAATGTCTGGGCTAAAAGGTCATAATACTGGTGGAACAATTCATATTATTGTAAACAATCAAATTGGTTTTACAACAAGCCCAAGGTTTGCAAGGTCAAGCCCTTATCCTTCGGATTTAGGAAAAGTAGTTGAGGCTCCTATTTTGCATTGTAATGGAGACGATCCTGAAGCGGTAGTACATTGTGCAAAAATTGCAATTGAGTTTAGACAAAAATTTAACAAAGATGTTGTTATCGATATGATTTGTTATCGTAGGTTTGGTCACAGTGAAGGAGATGAGCCTTCATTTACGCAACCCTTAATGTACAAAAAAATTAGAGAACATCCCACAACGGTAAATGTGTATGGAAACAAACTAATAAAAGAAAATATTATTACTAAAGAAGAATTTGAAAAAATGAAAAAAGAATTCAAAAATCTTCTTGATGAACAATTTAAGACTGCCAAAGACTATAAACCGAAAATTGAATGGTTTGAAGGAACTTGGACTAGATACAAACCAGAAAAAGGCAAAGATAAAAGAGGCAAAAGTGGAGTAGATTTAGATAAACTTGTGAAAATTTCTGAAAAAATCAACAGTGTGCCATCTGAAATAAATGTGCATAAAACGATTACTAAGGTTTTAGGTTTAAGAAAACAATCAGTTCTTCAAAAAAAAGGAATAGATTGGGGAACAGCGGAAGCTTTAGCTTTTGGATCACTTCTAGAAGAAGGATACCCAGTAAGATTAGTAGGACAAGATTCTGGTAGAGGAACTTTTAGTCAAAGACATTCAGTTTTAAGAAACCAAATAGATAACTCACGATATATTCCTCTAAATAATATCTCTAAAAAACAAAAAAATTTTGAACCCGTTGATAGTTTTTTATCAGAATTGGCTGTTTTAGGGTTTGAATATGGTTACAGCCTAGTTGAACCAGGCACATTAACTATTTGGGAAGCTCAATTTGGTGATTTTGCAAATGGAGCTCAAGTAATAATTGACCAGTTTATTTCATCAGGTGAGAGAAAATGGTCTAGAGCTAGTGGACTTGTAATGCTTTTGCCTCACGGTTATGAAGGTCAAGGTCCAGAACATTCATCTGGAAGATTAGAGAGATTTCTTCAACTATGTGCACAAGATAATTTACAAGTGATGAATTGCACTACTCCTGCAAACTATTTTCATGCTTTAAGACGTCAAATACATAGAGATTTTAGAAAGCCGCTAGTTATTATGACTCCTAAATCATTATTAAGAAACAAACTTTGTGTATCTAATTTGGAAGACTTTGGCAAAATAAACTCCTTTCATAGAGTCCTTTTGGATCATGCTATTGATCCAAAAGAAAATAGTTTTATAAAACTTAAAAAAAGCAACAAAATAAGAAAAGTAATTTTATGTTCAGGAAAAGTATATTTTGATTTGCTGGAAGCCCGTGAAAAATTAAAAAAAGACGATGTAGTTTTTTATAGAATTGAGCAATTATATCCTTTTCCAATTAAATCTTTGGTAAAAGAGATCAAACTATATGCAAAAACTGCAAAATTTTATTGGTGTCAGGAAGAACCAAAAAATATGGGAGCGTGGTTTTCAGTTAGGGATTATATCCAATGGACATTAAAGTATATTGGCGCTAATAATAATAAAATTTCTTACATTGGGAGAAATCCAGCTGCATCCCCAGCCACAGGTTATGCAACAAGACATATTGCTCAACAAAAAGAAATAATTAAAAATGTATTTAACTAAAGATGAGTGAAAAAATTTTAGTTCCTGTTTTAGGCGAAAGTATTACTGAAGCCACAGTTGCAAAATGGCTTAAAAAAAAGGGAGAAAGCGTAGATGCCGATGAACCTATTATCGAGTTAGAGACAGATAAAGTCAATCTTGAAGTACCTTCACCAATCACTGGTGTAATTACTGAAATTAATTGTAATAATGGCGATACAGTAGCAGTTGGTGCTGTGTTAGGAACGGTTACAGATGGAACAAAAGAAACAGAAAAAATTGAAAAAAAAGAGAAAAAATCAAGTGAGCAAAATCAATCAAACAACATAATTAATTTAGAACAGGAAAAAAACCAAGAACCAAGATTTTTTCAAGATAAAAATAATTTTGGTGAAAAGCCATTGATTTTAAAAGATGAACAACCATTGGTTTTAAAGAATGCAGTCATGAAAAAAAGTAACCATTTGAAAAAACAAACTTTATCACCAGCAGTAAGAAAAATTGTAGAAGAAAATAAAATAAATTTAGATTTGGTCCAAGGTACTGGTAAAGATGGTCGTATATTAAAAGGTGATCTAATAAGTTTGATGGGAACTTCACCAAGACCATCTGAAAGAAAAATTCAATATGGTCAAGAAGAAAGAATCAAGATGACTAAATTGAGACAGACTATAGCAAAAAGACTTAAAGAAGCACAAGAAAATGCAGCTATGCTAACAACTTTTAATGAAGTTGATATGAGCGAAATCATTGCAATGCGAAAAGAAAACCAAGAGGACTTTCAAACTAGATTTGGAATTAAACTTGGTTTTATGTCTTTTTTTGTAAAGACATGTGTGCTTGGTTTAAAATCTTTTCCAGTAATAAATGCTGAAGTTGATGGTCAAGAAATTATTTATAAAAATTATTTCAATATTAGCTTTGCCGTAGGAACTGAAAAAGGTTTAGTTGTTCCTGTATTAAGAAATGCAGATGAATTATCATTTGCTGAAATTGAGAAAAATATCAAATCTATTTCAGAAAAAGCAAGAAGTGGAAATCTAGCAATTGAAGATCTTCAAGGAGGAACATTTACTATAAGCAATGGTGGAGTTTATGGCTCAATGTTATCGACTCCTATATTAAATCCTCCACAATCTGCTATATTAGGTATGCATAACATTGTTGAAAGACCAGCTGTGGTAGATGGAGAAATCAAAATCAGACCAATTATGTATTTAGCTTTAACTTATGATCATCGAATAGTTGATGGCAAAGACTCAGTTTCGTTTCTTAAATTAGTAAAAGAGAATCTTGAAGATCCAAGAAGGCTATTTTTAGATATTTAAATGTCAGATAAATTTCAAGCAACAATAATAGGAGGAGGTCCAGGAGGGTATGTTTGTGCAATCAGATTGGCGCAATTAGGAATTAAGACTGCATGTATCGAGTCACGTGAAACTCTAGGAGGCACATGTCTAAATATTGGCTGTATACCTTCAAAAAGTCTGCTTAACCTATCTGAGTATTTTCACAGGGCAAAAAATTTTACAAAAATTGGTATAGAAGTAGGAGATGTAAAGCTTAATTTACCAAAAATGATGCAAAATAAAGATAAAGCAGTAACTAATTTAACAAAAGGGATTGAATTTTTATTTAAAAAAAACAAAGTAACTTATTTTAAGGGAACTGGAAGATTTAAATCTGTAAATCAAATTTCAATTTTAGATAAAAATAATAAAGAAACAATTATTGAAACTGAAAAAACTATAATTAGCACTGGTTCTGAACCAATGGAATTGCCTGGAATTAAATTTGATGAAAAAAGAATACTATCTTCAACTGGCGCTTTATCTTTATCACTTCTGCCAAAAAAAATGGTTGTTATTGGCGCTGGTTATATTGGATTAGAGTTAGGATCAGTTTGGTCAAGATTAGGAACAGAGGTTCATGTAGTTGAATTTTTAGATCATATTACTCCTGGTATGGACAAAGAAATTTCTAAAGAGTTTATGAAAATTTTAATAAAACAAGGATTAAATTTTCATCTACAAACAAAAGTAGATTCTATTAAGAAAGATAAAAAAGGAGTGATGATAAAAACAACTGATAAAACTGGAAAGAACATAGTTTTTGAAAGTGATGTAGTTTTAATATCGGTAGGAAGAAAACCTTATACTAAAAATCTAAATTTAGAAAAAATAAATATTGAATTAGATAATAAAAAGAAAATAAAAGTAAATAAGAACTTTGAAACAAATATTCAAAATATTTATGCAATAGGCGATGTTATTAATGGACCAATGCTAGCACATAAAGCCGAAGAAGAAGGAATAGCTTTGGCAGAATTAATTTCTGGTCAATCAGGTCATGTAAATTATGATGTTATTCCAGGAGTTGTTTACACCTCACCCGAGGTTGCATCTATTGGAAAAACTGAAGAACAATTAAAAAATATGAATCATGCTTATAAAGTAGGAAAATTTCCTTTTATGGCCAATTCAAGAGCTAAAACAATTAATGAACCAGAAGGATTTGTTAAAATCCTTGCAGATGAAAAGACAGATAAAGTTTTAGGAGTTCATATGATAGCATCTCATGCCGGGGAAATGATTGCAGAAATGGCTTTAGCAATGGAATTTGGTGCAAGTTCAGAGGATATTGCAAGAACTTGCCATGCTCATCCTACTTTTTCTGAAGCTATAAAAGAAGCAGCATTATCGGTAGATAAAAGAGCAATTCATTCGTAATATATTTTCATATTCAAATATGAAAATTCCTATTCTATTACCAAATATATTTGATTATCCGTTTACATATGATTCCTCGAATTTAGATCTTAAGCTTGGAGATTATGTAATAGTTCCATTTGGAAAAACCAAAATGACCGGATTAGTTTGGAATCAATTTGAAAAAAATCCTAAAAAAAAATTTTTAACAAGAAAAATTACAAAAAAACTAAATATTTCTTCATTAAATGTAAACACAATTAAATTTTTAAATTGGTTTTCAGAGTACAACATAGTTCCAAAAGGAATGTCATTAAAATTACATTTATTAAGTAATGAAGCAATTGAAAGTCATTACGATAAAGAATATAGGGAATATAATTTAGTCAAAAAAACAAATAAAATTAGGCTTTCTGATGAACAGTCCAAATCTGCTAAAAAAATTATGGAGGCAGATGGTAAATTTAGAGTTCATGTTTTACAAGGGACAACTGGATCAGGAAAAACAATTGTTTATTTTAATTGTTTAAAAAAAAAAATTGAACAAGGATATCAGGGACTAATTTTATTGCCAGAAATTGTATTAACAAGCGAATTTCAAAGTAAATTTAAAGAATTTTTTGGTTTTGAAGCAGCTATATGGCATTCGGCAATTTCCAAAAAAAGAAAAAAAATAATTTGGAGTGGATTAGCAGCTGGAGAAATCAAAGTTATTATTGGAGCTAGATCATCTTTATTTTTACCTTTTAAAAAATTAGGAATTATAATTGTTGATGAAGAACACGATCAATCTTTCAAACAGGATGAGGGAGTAATTTATAATGCAAGAGATATGGCAATTTCAAGAGCGTCTTTTGAAAATATACCAATAAATTTAATTACTGCTGTTCCATCAATTGAAACTTTTGAGAATATTAAAAAAGGCAAATACTCATATTCTAGATTATTTAAAAGATATAAAGATGCAAAATTACCAGAACACGAAATAATTAATTTAAACGAACATAAGTTATCTAGTTATTCATGGATTGCTTCGAAAACGATCGAAAAGGTTAAATTACATTTAAATAAAAAAGATCAAGTACTTTTTTTTCTAAATCGTAGGGGATTTTCTCCTTACGTACTTTGTAAAAAATGTTTAAAAGTTTATTCCTGTCCTAATTGTTCAATTAATTTAGTGTATCATAAAAATAAAAAAAATCTTCTTTGTCATTACTGTGGTTATAAAACAGAATTAAAAAGAAGTTGTAATGATGGTAAAAATTGTGAATTTGTTTTTAGTGGGCCTGGTGTAGAAAGAATATTAGAGGAAGTAAAAAAAATATTTCCTGACAAAAAATCAATAATTTTTTCTAGTGACACAATGAATAAAAAATCTTCCTCTGAGATTTTAGATAAAATTAAAAATAATGAAGTTCAAATATTAATTGGAACACAGCTTATTTCAAAAGGTTTTCATTTTCCAAATTTAAACTGCATTGTGGTTATTGATGTTGATTTATCTACAGGAGGCCATGACTTAAGAAGCGCAGAAAAAAATTTACAACTATATCATCAACTATCTGGTAGGGCAGGCAGAACAGGAAAACCTGCAACTATATATTTTCAAACATATAATCTTAAATCTGATATGATTGCGCAAATTACAAATATTAATCCAAATATTTTTTTGGAAAAAGAATTAGAGATAAGAAAAATTAACAACCTCCCCCCTTTTGAGAGATTTGTGTCAATAATTTTAAGTGGGAAAAATGAAAAAAAACTAGAAAAAGAAGCGTATAAACTTAGAGATCATTTAGAAAAATATTTAAATGCAAGAATTTTAGGACCAGTGAGTGCGCCTATATATAAAATTAAGAAAAACTTTAGATACAGACTATTAATAAGATCCAAAAAAAATGTTCAAATTCAGAAGGATCTATCACTAAGTTTAAAAAATTTCAAATTTTCTTCAGGAATAAAACTAACAGTTGATGTTGACCCAATAAGCTTTAATTAATCAAGTAAAATTAACATTTTTGACAAATGTGTCGCTTGAAGAGATAATATTCATATGTTAATTAACGAAAAATTTTTATAAATCTTCAAAATTTAACAAGGATAGAAAATTGAGCGACAAAAACAGTTTTTCAGTATCAGCTGTTAATAGCTATTCTCAAGCCCTATATGAACTAGCTAACGAAAGTAAATTCTTGAATAAAATTGAAGATCAGGTTGTAGCATTAATAAAATTAATATCGGAGAGTAATGATTTCAATTTATTAATTAAGGATCCTACAAATAAACAAGAAGATCAATTGAATATTATAAGTATAATTTCTGAAAAATTTGAGTTTAATAATTTATTAAAAAAATTTTTATGCTTTTTAATTTTAAAAAGAAGACTATTTTATTTAGATAAAATCTTAAGAGATTTTACATTAATTTGTTCAAAAAAACGTGGAGAAGTTGTTGCAAAATTAATTGCAGCTAAAGAACTTAACGATAGTGAAATAGATAAAATTAAAAACGAGCTTACCCAAAACTTTGGTTCAAATGTCAAATTAAATTATAAATATGATCCGAGTTTAATTGGTGGATTGATCATTCAAGTAGGAAGTGTTATGATAGATACATCCATCAAAAATAAATTACAGCAAATCGAAAATAAAATGATCGAGGCATAAATGGACATAAATCCTTCGGAAGTTACAAAAATATTAAAAGAACAAATAAAAAAATTTGGAGATAAAGCAGAAGTTTCAGAAGTAGGACAAGTTTTATCTGTTGGAGATGGAATAGCTAGAATTTACGGACTAGATAATGTTCAAGCGGGAGAAATGGTTGAATTTTCTGATGGCACAAAAGGAATGGCTTTAAATTTAGAAAAAGATAATGTTGGTGTTGTAATTTTTGGTGACGATAAAGCTATTAAAGAAGGCGATACTGTTAAAAGAACAGGTTCAATTGTTGATGTACCTGTTGGCAAAGAATTATTAGGGAGGGTTGTTGATGGGTTAGGAAATCCAATAGATGGAAAAGGTGTATTAGATAAAGGATTAAAAAGAAACAGAGTTGAAGTTAAGGCACCCGGTATTATTCCAAGAAGATCAGTATCAGAACCAGTGCAGACTGGATTGAAAGCAATTGATATTTTGATTCCAATTGGAAGAGGTCAACGTGAATTAATTATTGGAGATAGACAAACTGGAAAAACTGCAGTTGCTGTTGACACAATTATTAATCAAAAAGAAATTAATCAGTCAGGAGATGAAAAACAAAAATTGTATTGTATATATGTAGCTATCGGTCAAAAAAGATCTACGGTTGCTCAAATTGTAAAAACTTTAGAAGATGCTGGGTCTATGGAATATACAACTATTGTTGCCGCAACAGCTTCAGACCCTGCGCCATTACAATTTCTTGCTCCATATACCGGATGTACAATTGGTGAATATTTTAGAGATAATGGCATGCATGCTTTAATTATTTATGATGATTTATCTAAACAGGCTGTAGCTTATAGACAAATGTCACTTTTATTAAGAAGACCACCAGGACGAGAAGCTTATCCTGGAGATGTTTTTTATTTACATAGTAGATTGTTAGAGAGAGCTGCAAAATTAAATGATGAAAATGGTGGTGGATCTTTAACAGCTTTACCAATTATTGAGACTCAGGCTGGAGATGTGTCAGCTTATATTCCAACAAATGTTATTTCAATTACTGATGGTCAAATTTTTCTTGAAACAGAGTTATTTAACCAAGGAATTAGACCAGCTGTGAATGTTGGTTTGTCTGTTTCAAGAGTTGGTTCAGCAGCACAAACAAAAGCAATGAAGAAAGTTGCAGGATCAATAAAATTAGAGCTTGCTCAATATCGAGAAATGGCAGCTTTTGCACAATTTGGTTCAGATTTGGATGCTTCTACTCAAAAATTATTGAATAGAGGCTCGAAATTAACCGAATTATTAAAACAAAAGCAATATTCACCAATGTCTGTAGCCGAACAAGTAGTTAGCGTATTTTGTGGTGTTAAGGGTTATTTAGACGATATTGAATTAAAAGATATAAGTGAATTTGAAAATAAAATTTTAGCTAAGTGTAATTCTGAGAATCCTGAAATTTTAAATACAATTAAAAAAACTGGAAAACTAGAAGAAGAAACTGAAAAATTACTTTCAAAAATAATCGGAGAATTGAAAAAAAATTTTAAATCTTAATATATGCCAAGTTTAGATGATCTTAGAAAAAGAATTAAAAGTATTAAATCAACGCAAAAAATTACAAAGGCTATGAAAATGGTAGCAGCTGCAAAATTAAGAAAAGCCCAAGAGAATGCAGAAAAAGGAAGACCTTATTCAGAAAAAATGAACAACATAATATTAAATTTATCAAACAACATAAGAGACAAGGAAAATGCACCTAAGCTACTAACGGGCACAGGTACCGATAAAGTTCATTTATGTGCTGTATTAACCGCTGATAGAGGTTTATGCGGAGGGTTTAATTCAAACATAGTAAAAAAGGCAAGATCTTTCTTTGATAAAATAATAGCAGAAGGAAAAAATCTAAAAATTATTACTGTAGGATCCAAAGGTTACGATCAATTGAAAAGAATTTATGGTAATCAAATAATTGATAAAATTTCTTTTAAAGATTCAAAAATTGCAAATTATCTAGATGCTGAAATTGTTGGAAAAAAAATTATTGAATTATTTAGAAAAAATGAATTTGATGTTTGTACGATTTTTTATAATCAATTTAAAAATGTGATAACACAAATTCCTCAAGCTCAACAATTAATTCCTTTAAAATCTAGTGAAGTTAAAGAAAATTCTTTAGAAGATAACTACGAGTTTGAACCTGAAGAAGATGAAATTTTGTCAAATTTATTGCCAAAAAATATTTCAACACAAATATTTAAAGCAATGTTAGAAAATTCTGCTAGTGAACAAGGTTCTAGAATGACTGCTATGGATAATGCAACTCGAAATGCTGGCGAATTAGTCGACAAATTAACTATTCATTATAATAGAAGTAGACAAGCGGCTATTACAAAAGAATTAATTGAAATAATATCAGGAGCTGAAAGTTTATAAATTATGAGCAATAAAGGACATGTAACGCAAGTTATTGGAGCTGTTGTAGATGTAAAATTTGAAGGCAACTTACCAGAAATATTAACTGCATTAGAATGTAAAATAAGAGATAACAGATTAGTGTTAGAAGTTGCTCTGCATCTTGGTGAATCTACCGTGAGAACAATTGCTATGGATGGAACAGAAGGTCTTAAAAGAGGTGATGAAGTAATAGATACTGGAAACCCAATAAAAGTTCCTGTAGGACCTGAAACATTAGGAAGAATTATGAATGTAATAGGTGAACCAATTGATCAAAAAGGTCCAGTAAAAACAAAAGATAGCTGGTCAATTCATAGACCGGCACCATCTTTTACAGAACAATCAACGGAAACAGAAATTTTAGTCACAGGAATTAAAGTAGTAGATTTATTAGCACCATATGCCAAAGGAGGAAAAATTGGATTATTTGGAGGTGCTGGAGTTGGTAAAACAGTTATTATTATGGAATTAATTAATAATATTGCAAAAGCACACGGAGGCTTTTCAGTTTTTGCAGGCGTTGGTGAAAGAACCAGGGAAGGCAATGATCTTTACCATGAAATGATCGATTCTGGAGTCATTAAACCAGATGGGAAAGGATCTAAAGCTGCATTGGTTTATGGCCAAATGAACGAACCTCCAGGGGCAAGATTAAGAGTAGGTTTAACAGGTTTAACAGTAGCTGAATATTTTAGAGACCAAGAAGGTCAGGATGTATTATTTTTTATTGATAATATTTTTAGATTTACTCAAGCTGGATCAGAGGTATCAGCTCTTTTAGGTCGAATTCCTTCAGCAGTTGGCTATCAGCCAACTCTTGCAACTGATATGGGTAACCTACAAGAAAGAATTACTACAACTAACAAAGGATCAATTACTTCAGTTCAGGCAATTTATGTTCCTGCTGATGATTTAACGGATCCCGCGCCAGCAACATCGTTTGCTCACTTAGATGCAACAACAGTTTTGTCAAGGCAAATTGCAGAACTTGGAATTTATCCAGCTGTAGATCCATTAGATTCCACTTCAAGAATATTAGATCCAAGAATAGTAGGTGATGAACATTATAGGGTTGCTAGAGAAGTTCAAAAAATATTACAAACATATAAATCTCTTCAAGATATAATTGCAATTTTAGGTATGGATGAATTATCCGAAGAAGATAAATTAACAGTAACTAGAGCTAGAAAAATTCAAAGATTTTTATCTCAACCATTTTTTGTAGCTGAAGTCTTTACTGGTACACCAGGAAAACTTGTAGATTTAGAGTCAACCATCAAAGGATTTGATGCGATTTGTAAGGGTGAATATGATCATCTTCCTGAAGCAGCTTTTTATATGGTAGGTGCAATAGAAGAAGTAGTTGGAAAAGCTGAAAAAATGGCAAAAGAAGCTGCAGCATAATGAGCAATGTTTTTAAAGTTGAAATAATAAATCCTGAAAAATCTTTTTTATCAAAAGAAGATGTAGTAGAAGTAGTCGTTCCTGCTTTTGAAGGAGATATGGGAATTTTAAAAGATCATATATCTATAATATCTTTTTTAAAACCAGGTTTAGTAAAGGTTATTGACACGACCTCTGGTGATGAAACTTATTATGTTGAAGATGGTATAATAGAATTTAAAAATAATTGTTTATCAATACTAACAAGTAATATTTTTGATATTAAAAAAATAGATAAAAATAAAGTTAGAGATATTTTGGCTGAAGCCGAAAAAGAATCTCAAAATCAAGAAATTTCTGATGAAGCAAAATATTTAGTTGATCATAAAATTGAAGTTTTAAAATCTTTAACTCTAAATTAATCTAATATTTTTTTTATTTCAGACTTAACTTGTTGATAAACTTTAAGTTTAAAATTTACTGCTATTTTAGTTAGGTCTTCCAAATCTATCCATTTCCAATCTAAAAATTCAGGATGCTTAGTTTTTATGTTAATTTCCGATTCATCTCCAATAAACCTCATAATAAACCATTTTTGTTTTTGACCTTTAAATTTACCCTTCCAAATAATACCAATTAAGTGATCAGGCAAAACATATGTGAATTTATCTTGAATTTCTTCAATCAGTTTTACACTAACAATGCTAGTTTCTTCTTTTAATTCTCTTAAGGCAGCAGTATAAAATGTTTCATTTTTATCAACACCACCTTGGGGCATCTGCCAAAAATTTTTTGGATTGTCTATTCGTTTTGCAACAAAAACTTTATTTTCACTATTTAATAAAACTATTCCCACTCCATTTCTTAATGGAAGTTTTTCATATTTTTTATCCATTAAGAAGTTTAATAGCAAAATCTAGCTGATTATCTGTCTTAGTATTCATTCTAAAATCTTCTGAACTTTCAGCTATTTCAATATCTGGAGTAATACCAACTTCAGAAATTGATTTACCAGAAGGCAAATAATATTTGGAAATAGTTAATCTGATTGCTCCCTTGTTCTTTAGGGGAATAATTGATTGAACAGAACCTTTGCCAAATGATTTTTCACCAATTAAAATTGCTCTTTTATGGTCCTTTAACGCTCCTGCAACTATTTCTGCGGCAGAAGCTGAACCATAATTAATTAAAACTATTAAGGTTTTGCCATCAATTATATCACCTTTGCGCGCAAACCATTTTCTATTTTCTTTTTTTTTTCTACTTTTGGTAGATACAATTTCTCCATTATTTAAGAAAAAATCAGATATTTTAATTGCTTGAGATAAAAGTCCACCAGGATTATTTCTTAAGTCTAAAATATATTTTTCAATTTTTTTATTTTGTCTCAGTTCTTTAATTTTTTCTTTAATTTGATCTGCACTATTTTCATTAAATGAAGTTAATCTTATATAACCCACTGTATCTTCAATAATTTTTGATTTAACTGACTCAATTTTAATTATTTCTCTAGTAATATTAAATATTATTGCCTTTTTTACATTTCGTCTCCTTACGGTGATTTTGATTGTAGATCCTACAGGTCCTCTCATTAATTCAACCGCTTCAGTTAAAGTTTTGCCTTGCACTTGAATATCATTAATTTTGACAATGTAATCTCCAGCTTTAACACCTGCTTCTTCAGCAGGAGTATTGTCGATAGGAGAAATTACTTTCACTACTCCAAATTCCATACCAACTTCGATACCTAGACCGCCAAATTCTCCACTAGTTTCAGTTAGCATTTCTTTAAAAATTTCTGGGGACATATAAGCTGAATAAGGATCTAAAGATTGGAGAACACCATTGATAGCAGCATCCATAGCTTCACTATGATCTATTTCTTCAACATATTCATTATTTACTTTATCTAAAACTTCACTAAACAAATCTATTTTATCGTAAATACTTTCTTTGTTTGCAGAAAAACTTAAATTAGAAAAAAAAAGGGATAAAAAAATTATAAAAAATAAATTAAAATTATTTTTCATATTATTACCTTTTCATTTGGTATTAGTTCAGACCACATTTTTTCTAATTCATAAAATTTTCTTTTTTCTGGATTAAAAATGTGAACAATCAAATCTATTCCATCGATTAGCTTCCAGTCTTTGCTATCTTTACCTTCTATTTTACAGTTTATGATGCCATTATTTCTAAACTGTTCCAAAACTTGCTCAGAAAGAGCTTGAATATGTCGCGAAGATGTGCCGCTTGCAATGATCATATAATCGGCCATCGAGGACTTATTTGCAAGATCAATAGATATAACATCTAGAGCTTTGTTCGAATCTAATGTGTTTAGAATAATTTTTTTTAGATTCAAAATTTTATCCATTAATTAGTTTAAGTTTATCAAATTTTTCTTAATTGAGAAGAAGAAATATTTACCTTCTTAAAGTTAATAAATTCTAAACTTTTTTTATTAAATTTTTTATAAGCAATAGATTTTAGCGATTTTGCTTTGTAGCGACTTCTATCAAAAACTAATATTTGACATATAGAAGCTATTTTTTTCCATTTGTGCCATTTATGAAAGTTAACTAGATTGTCTGCACCCATAATAAAATAATATTCTGTATATTTGTTTTTTTTCCTAAGGTAACTTATTAAATCTACAGTTCTGTTTGATTTTAATTTATTTTCAATAAAATAAATTTTAATAAAATTATTTTTTTTATTTAATTTTTTCGCAAATTTTATTCTTTGTTTTAAGCTTATATTACTTTTTTCTTTAAAAGGATTTTTTTTTGTGATTGCCCAAATTACTTTATTTAAATCAAATTTTTTTTTAGCTTCTAAAGATATTTTAATATGTCCCTTATGTGCTGGATCAAAAGTACCACCAAGAATACCAATTTTATTTTTTTTTAAATTTTTCAATTTATTTTCTAATTTGACCTTTTCCTAAAACTTCATATTTATAAGAAATCAATTGATTTAAACCAACAGGACCTCTTGGCGGTAACTTGTTTGTCGAAATTCCTACTTCGCCACCAAATCCAAATTCTCCACCATCAGCAAATTGAGTTGAAGCATTGTGTATGGCAATTGAACTATTGATTTTTTTTAAAAATATTCCAGCATTTTTTTTGTTTTTGGTGATTATACAATCAGTATGCATAGTACCATATTTATTCACATGGCTTATTGCCTGATCCAAATTACTAACACTTTTAACAGAAATTTTTGCTGATAAATATTCAGTTGACCAATCTTTTTCTTTAGCAAGATTTGATTTTCCTTTGTAATGACGCCTAATAGTTTTGTCGGCATAAATTTTACAATTATTTTTTTCTAAATTATTTAATATTGGATTGCAAAATTTTTTAACTATTTTTTTGTGCATCAATACGGTTTCTGTTGCACCACAAATACTAGTGTTTCTTAGTTTTGCATTATGAACTACTTTTGTTGCCATATTCAAATCTGCATCTTTATCGATATAAGTATGACAAATTCCTTCTAAATGACCAATTATTGGAACTGAAGAAAACTCTTGAACTTTTTTGACCAATGTTTTTCCACCTCTTGGAATAATTACATCAATATATTTTCCCATCTTTGAGAGCATAAAATCCACAATTTTTCTATCCCTTTTATTGATAAATTGTACGTAGTTTGGATCCACTTTATTTTCTTTAAGTGCTGTTCTAAATAAATTAGCTAAAATTTTGTTTGTATTGAAAGCTTCAGAACCACCTCTTAAAATTACAGCATTTCCAGATTTAAAACATAAACTTGAAGCATCAGAAGTTACGTTTGGTCTGCTTTCATAAATTATACCTATAACACCTATAGGTATAGAAATTTTTTTAATTATAAGTCCATTAGGCCTTCTCCATTTATGCAGAGTAACATCAATAGGATCTTTAAGTTTTGAAATATTTCTTATTGCTGATTGTATTCCTTTAAGCTTCACTGAATTTAATAATAATCTATCTATTAAATTTTCTTTTAATTTTCTTTTAATTGCTAAATTAATATCTTTATTATTTTCTTTTGTGATTAATTTTTTTTCTTTCTCAATTAAAAAAACAAATTTATCTAAAACTTTGTTTTTTGTTTTATTGTCAATCATATTTTTAAAAGCAGCTTGAGACTTTTTTCCAAGAGAATTTAAGTAATTTATCATTTAAACTTCTGCCATATCATCTTTATGAATTACTTCAGATTTAGAAACATATCCTAAAAGTTCTTTTATTTTATTTGAATGTTGACCTTGAATTTTTGAAATTTCATCAGATGTGAATGAACTAAGACCTCTAGCAAATTCTTTCATATTTTTATCTAAAATTTTTACATGGTCTCCCTTATTAAACTTACCGTTAACTTTTTTTATTCCGGCAGCTAATAGACTATTTCCTTTTTTTAAAGCGTTAATTGCTCCATCATCAATCACAAGTTCACCTTTAGGAGATATTGAACTAATTATCCATTTTTTTCTAGCATCTAATTTTGAAATTTTAGGTAAAAACCATGTGCATTCATTATTTTCTAAAATTTTTTTTATCGGTCTTAGATATGTTCCATTTGCAATAGCCATCGAACATCCAGATAATTGACAAACTTTTGCAGCATCAATTTTTGTTTTCATGCCCCCTGTACCATGTTCACCGATACTTTTTTTTGCGATTTTTTCTACATTTATATCGATATTTTTTATTTCTTTAATTAATTGTGCATTTTTATTTATTTTTGGATTTTTTGTATAAAGACCATCAACATCAGATAATAAGATTAAACAGTCTGCACTTGAAATTTGTGCTACTCTTGAAGCCAATCTATCATTGTCTCCATATTTTATTTCTGAAGTTGCAATACTATCATTTTCATTAACAACAGGAACAAAACCTAATTTAAATAAGTTATCAAAAGTTCTTTTAGCATTAATAGCTCTTCTTCTTTGTTCAGTATCTTCTAGAGTAAGTAAAATTTGAGAAATATTAATCTTTTTGTTACTAAAAATTTTATTTAATAAATTCATTAGTTCAATTTGGCCGATTGAAGCAACTGCTTGACTTTTGTCAAGTTTCAAATTTTTTTTACTTAAATTTAATTTTTTACAACCCAATGCTATTGCACCAGAACTTACTAGAATTATATTTTTATTTTCATCTTTTAAATGTTTAATATCTTTAGCAAATTCTGATAACCATTTTTTTCTTATAATTTTTTTTTCATTAATTAATAATGAAGAGCCAATTTTTATTACAACTGTTTTAGAATTTTCAAGATACATATTTTATTAGTTTAGATTTAATATTTGAAATTGAATTTTTATCCAATATAGAAAGTGTAAATACTTCAAATTTTTTATTTTTTGAAAAATCCTCTTTTTTTTTATTTATTTCTTCTTCATCAAGCAAATCAGTTTTATTGAGAACTACTAATTCATCTTTTGTTAATAGATCTTTGTTATAGTTTCCTAACTCTTTTCTAACTTGATTATATGAAGTTTCTAAATTCTCTGTAGTGATATCAATCATATGCAGTAAAGTTTTGCATCTTTCTATATGTTTAAGAAATTTTATTCCAAGTCCCACACCAGTATGTGCTCCTTCAATTAAACCGGGAATATCAGCTAAAGTTATCTCTTTATCATCATAAATAGCAACTCCTAGATTTGGACTTAAAGTACTAAATTTATAATTTGCAATTTTTGGCGTAGCACTTGTTATAGCTGCTAACAAACTTGACTTACCAGCATTTGGTAAACCAATTATTCCTATATCAGCAATTATTTTTAATTGAAGCCAGATCCAAAATTCCTCACCTTTAGCACCCTTGGTAAATTTTTTTGGTGCTCTATTAGTTGAAGATTTAAACCTTGTGTTTCCAAATCCACTTTTTCCTCCATTTGCAACTATGAATTCTTCATTTTCTTTTTCAAAATCATAGATTAAGGTTTTATTATCTTCTTCAAAAACTTGTGTTCCAACAGGTACCTTTAAAAATAAATTATCGCCACTTTTTCCAGTTTTATTTTTACCTTTGCCATCTTCTCCCTTTTCTGCCTTAAAATGTTGTTGGTAACGATAATCTATTAGGGTATTTAAATTTCTTTCTGATTTTAAAACTACAGAACCTCCTTTGCCACCATCACCTCCATCAGGTCCACCAAACTCAATAAACTTTTCTCTTCTAAAACTAGGTGAACCCGATCCACCATCACCTGCTATAATAAAAATTTTAACTTGATCTAGAAATTTCATAATACAACTTCTTGAATTTTTAAGTTGTATCTATTAGTTGGGTTTTACAGAAACAAATGTTCTATCAGACTTTTTTGTTTTAAACTCTACTATACCCTTAACTAAAGAAAATATAGTGTGATCTTTACCCATACCAACATGTTGACCAGGAAATATCTTAGTTCCTCTCTGTCTAACAATTATATTTCCAGGATTAACATACTGACCACCGTACTTTTTCACTCCAAGTCTTCGACCAGCACTATCACGGCCGTTACGAGATGATCCACCTGCTTTTTTTGTTGCCATAATTTATATTTTATTTGTTCTCTTTAGTTTGTTTTTTAATTTCTTTTTTTTCAGTATTTTTAGCTTCAGCAAATACTCCACCATCTTTTGAAAAAATTTTGTTTATTTTAATTAATGAATATTGCTGTCTATGTCCATTCTTTCTTCTTGAATTTTTTCTTCTTCTTTTTTTAAAAATTAAAACAGTTCTATTCTTGCCATTTTTTAATAACTCTGCTTCAACTTTTGCTCCTTGTACTAACGGAGATCCAACTTCAATAGTTTTATCATCACCGTAAGCAAGAATTTCATTAAACTCAATTTTGCTTTTTGTTTTGTCATTTCCTAGCTTTTCAATTTTTAATATTTCGCTAGCTTTGACTTTATATTGTTTGCCACCAGTTTGTATTACAGCAAATGACATTGAGTACCTTTTTTTGTTTTCCAGCAATATAGACTTAGACTTGGCTTAGTCAAGTTGAATAAACTAAAAATTATCCTTTAAATCTCTTAATTTTGAAAAGGTTTCAATTGAATTATCGCTATTTAGATTCCGTTGTACAAATTTATCCTCAGATCTTAAAAAAATATTGCATTCAAGCTCTTCTTTAATTGTTGTCGGAATAGTTGGTAAACCATCGCTTAATTTTTTTTTAATTACAATTATTTTTTCTTTTAATTGTTTGTTATTACTGTCGTACTTTATACAAAACTTAGAATTTTGAAGTGTGTACTCATGTCCACAATAAACTTTCGTTTCTAGAGGGAATGTTTTTAATATATTCAAAGAACTTAGCATTTGTTCGTAAGTTCCTTCAAATAAACGACCACACCCTAATGAAAAAAGTGTATCACCAGTAAATAAAATTTTTTCCTCAAAAAAATAAAAACAAATGTGACCTAGAGTATGACCGGGAATATGAAAAATTTTTGCAGCAAAATTATTTTTGCTCCATATCTCTTGATCTTTTAAACATATGTCAATACCAGGTATTCTATTTTTATCTTCTGCATAGCCAACAACTTTAGCTTTATATTTTTTCTTTAATTCTTTATTTCCTCCGATATGATCATAGTGATGATGAGTATTTAATATATATATTAATTTTATTTTGTGTTTATCTAAATACTCAATAATTGGTTTAGACTCGCTAGGATCTACTACACAGGCCGAATTTGTTTTTTTGTCTATAATTAAATATGAATAATTATCTTGTAGACATCTTATTATTTCTACATTCATTTTATTTTTCTATTAAAAATATTCCTAACTCCGAAAATAAATTTTTTAACTCTAAATTACTATTAGTTATTTTTGACACCTTCTCCTTATGTAGAGCCAATGAATTGAACAACTTAATTTTTCTAATGTTGCAAAAATTAAAAAAATCCTTGATAGTACACATATGTAAATTTGGAGTATTATACCATTCATTTGGCAGATGTTTTGTTATCGGCATTGTTCCTTTAAAAAATAAATGTAGTCTTACTTTCCAAAATCCAAAATTTGGAATCGTAACTATAGCTTTGTTTGAGATCTTTAACAAATCATCTATTACTTTTTCAGGATTGTAGAACGCTTGAAGTGTTTGACTTAAAATTACATAATCAAAAGATAAATTAGGAAATTGCCGTAAATCTTTCTCTGCATTGCCTTCAATGACTGATAAACCTTTTGAAATACATATTTGCACATTATTTTTTGAAATTTCTAAACCTCTAGCATCGATTTTTTTATTATCTTTTAAATGTTTCATTAAAACTCCATCACCACAACCAACATCAAGTACTCTGGTATTATTTTTAATTAATTCTGAGATTATTTGAAATTCTTTTTTCATAACTATATTAATAATTTGCCTCTAAAAAATTTTTCACTGATTTTAAAAAATCAGGTACATCTAGTAGAAAAGAGTCGTGACCTTTATCACTGGCGATTTCTATAAAACCTACATCTGCGCCAGCTGCATTTAAAGCAATTACAATTTCTTTATTTTCAGATGTTGGATAAAGCCAATCTGATGTAAAAGAAATTATAAAAAATTTTGTTTTACTTTTTTTAAAAGCATCAGAAAGATTTCCATTATATTGTTTTGTTAAATCAAAATAATCCATTGCTCGTGTTATATAAAGATAGCTGTTGGCATCAAATCGATCTACAAATGCAGAGCCTTGATGTCTAAGGTAACTTTCAATTTGAAAATCAGCATCGAAGCTAAATTTTAAGTCATCCCTTTCTTGAAGTTTTCTGCCAAATTTTTCTTGCAAACCTTTTTGAGAAAGATAAGTAATATGTGCTGCCATTCTAGCAACGGCCAATCCTTTATCGGGAGAAAAAGTTGTATTAAGATAATCTCCTTTGCTCCAATTTTGATCGGCCATTATTGCCTGTCTACCTAACTCATTAAGAGCAATATTTTGTGCTGAATGACTAGCAGTGCATGCAATTGGAACAGCTGTTTTAGTTTTATCTGGATAATTTGCAACAAATTGTAAAGCTAGCATGCCTCCCATTGACCCGCCCGTTACACTAAATAATTTATCAATATTAAAAAAATCTAATAAATTATATTGTGCTTTAACCATGTCATTAATTGTAATAACTGGAAAGTTTGTACTAAATGCTTTGTTAGTTTCTGAATCTATGCTGCTTGGTCCGTATGATCCCATGCAACCGCCAATTACGTTTGCACATATTACAAAAAATTTATTTGTATCAATTGCTTTTTCAGGACCAACTGCATATGACCACCATCCTTCTTTATTTGTAATTGGATTAGTTCCAGCTACAAACTGATCACCCGATAAAGCATGAAAAACTAAAATTGCATTATCTCTTTTTTCATTCAAATTACCGTATGTTTCGTACGAAAGTGGATAATTATTTATGGTCCTCCCACAATCTAATTTCAGTGGTTTTTTTACAATTATTTTTTTAATGTTTTCTTTAGTATTCATAATTTAGTGCTGATAATGAATTGAGAGAAAAAAACTTATTTAGCGGTTTTTTTTATGCGCTCGCAATTCAGATAAATCAGCGCAGAGCTCTTTTACAAGATACATTTTTATATGTCAATTTTTTTGGACAAGACAATTAATTTTATGTAAATAAGTGTTTTTTTATCTATAAAGAGCAATAATTTATGGTCGTACCAACTTTTAAAAAAATAAATATTAATGCTTATAAACCAGGAAAATCTAATCTTAGAAAAAATAGGTTAGTAATAAAGTTATCTGCAAATGAGTCTGCTTTGGGTTTAAGTCTCGGAGTAAAGAAAATTTTAAATCAAAAAAATCTAATAATCTCGAAATATCCTGATAGCAAATGTAGAGAATTAAGAAAGACAATTTCAAACAACTTTAACTGCGAATACAATAAAATTATTTGCGGATCTGGTTCTGATGAAATTATTCAGATGCTATGTCAACTTTTTTTAAAGCCAGGCGATGAAGTAATAGTGCCTCAATATAGTTTTTTAATGTACAGAGTTTATTCTAAAATAGTTGGTGCAAGAGTTATTTTTTCGAAAGAAAAAAGTTTTAAAGTTTCTGTTGATGAAATAATTAAAAAAGTAAACAAGAAGACAAAAATAGTTTTTTTAGCCAACCCAAACAATCCAACAGGAACCTACTTAGATAAAAAAGAACTGATTAATTTAAGAAGAAAATTAAATAAGAAAGTTTTATTAGTTATAGATGATGCATACCAAGAATATATGATTGCTAAAGAATATTCATCAGGTCTAGATCTTTTTAAGAAAACTGAGAATGTATTTATTTTAAGAACTTTTTCTAAAATTTATGGTTTAGCCGGTTTAAGAATCGGCTGGGGTTATGGACATAAGAAAATAGTAGATGCTTTGTATAATATAAAACCACCATTTAATGTGAATAAATTAGCTCAGTTTTGTGCAATTGAGTCTTTAAAAGATAAAAATTTTATTAAAAAGTCTATAAAACACAATTTAATTTGGAATAATAAAATTAAAAATGAAATGAATAAATACGGTATTTTTTCAAATAAAATTAGTGCTAATTTTCTTTTGCTGAATTTTAATAATTGTAGATTTTCAGCAGAATATATTAGAAAGAAACTAGAAAATAAGAGAATTTTGTTAAGAGAAATGAGATCTTATGGAATTAAAAATTGTTTAAGATTAACAATTGGCAATTCTAAAGAAAATAAAATATTTCTAAAAGCTATGAGGTTAATTATTAAAGATGTTTAATAAATTATTAATAATAGGATGTGGTTTGATTGGCTCTTCAGTTTTGAGAGCAGTATCAAATAAAAAATTATCAAAAAAAATATTTGTATACGAAAAATCAAAAAAAAATATTTCTAAAATAAAAAAATTAAAAATTTCTTGCAGTATATTAACAAGTTTAAAAAAAAATATTTCTAATATTGATTTTGTTATTATATGTACTCCTATGAGCGAGTATGAAAAAATTATTCCCAAATTAAATTTATACTTGAGTACCAAAAGCATCATTACAGATGTTGGTTCTACTAAAATCAATGTTTTGAACTTAATTAATAAAAAGTTAAGAAAGAAATTAAACTGGATCTCGAGCCATCCAATTGCTGGTTCTGAAGTAAGTGGACCCGAATATGGTAATAAACATTTGTTTTTAAATAAATGGTGTATTTTAATTAAGAGTGGAAATACAAAATTAAAACAACTCGTAATTTTAAAAAGATTTTGGAAAAAACTAGGCTCTCAAGTAATTGTTATGAATCCAACTAATCATGACAAAATATTTTCAGTAACTAGCCATCTTCCCCATCTAATAGCTTATAATTTAATTAAAACTGCTAAAGATTCTGAAAAAATTCAAAAAAATAGTCTTATAAAATACAGTGCCGGTGGACTAAGAGATTTTTCAAGAATTGCAGCTTCTAATGAGATTATGTGGAGGGACATTTTTTTTAGTAATAAAAAAAATATGGTTAGTGCAATTAATTTATTTATTAAAAATTTAAACTTATTTAAAAAAAATATTGAGAGAAAAGACAGCAAACAGCTAGTTAAGAAATTAATAAATTCTAAAAAAGTTAGAAAACAAATAATTCAGCTTAAACATGATATTGATAGACCTGATTTTGGTAGATAAAAATCGTTAAATCCTTGTAATTTTTTTTACTTTCAAATGTGCTGTTTTTTCAATTCGATCAATAGTTTTTTTGATTGGCATTATAATTACTTTTTTTTCAGGACTATATGCATGAACTAATTTTGTTGAATTTAAACAAACTGCAACATGGCCTTTCCAAAAAATTAAATCTCCTTTTTTAAAATTCTTTCTTTTTAAATTTTTTTTTGAATATTTAATTTGATCCTCTGTGTCTCTTGGAAAATATTTGTTATTATATTGATAGAAAATTTGAATAAGCGCCGAACAATCAATTCCATTGAATGTTTTTCCTCCCCACTTATATTTACATTTTAAGAATAATTTTAAAACTTTTAAAAAATTTCTTTCTTTTTGTTTAATTAATTTAATATCCTTGATATTTAGCCACTTATTTTTATCAAACATTATGAAATTTTTGTTTTTTTTAATGATTTGTATTTTACTCAAAAAGGATAAAAATTTTTTAGATTTATATTTTGTTGGACTTTTGGGATATTTAAATATTCTAGATTTTAAGACACTTACTTTATGTGTTGGCTTAAACTTATTAACATAATTAGATGATTTAATATAGCCTACATAATTATCATATGAACTTTTAATTTTAATAAATTTTTTTTTTTTTAATAAAATTCTGAATTTTTCTCCATATAGAATTTGAGAACTAATCTTAGATTTATAAGAAGGTTCCGTATATAAATTTAAATGTGAGCTTTTACAAAAAAAATTACTGTGCACCAATTTTTAATTTATTCCTAATAAACCATAAACAAATTAAAGATGGAATAACCATCACAGTCGTCATAACAAAAAATGTTCCCCAGTCTCCATTTAGCCAATCAACTAGTGCTCCCGAAGACGATGCTAGGGTTGTTCTTCCAGCAGTTCCAATCGATGCAAGCAATGCATATTGAGTTGCTGTGTAAGTTCTATCAACTAATAATGAAATAAAAGCAACAAAAGCTACAGTTGCAAATGCAGCTGTAATATCATCAGCTATTACAGCAAATGCAAATAATAATTCAGATTTGCCTGTCCAATATAAAGCAGCAAATAGTAGGTTTGTTAAAGCCATTAATATACCTGCAACAAACATTGTTTTCACAGTTCCTACTCTCATTGCAAATATTCCACCTAACAATGTAAACACAACTGTTGTTATCCAACCGAAAGTTTTTGAGTAAATTGCAATCTGTACTTTAGAAAATCCAAGTTCTTTATAAAAAACAATGGACATACGTCCAAGAAATGCTTCTCCAATTTTAAATAAAAATACAAAACTTAAAATTCCTACTGCAATAGCAAATCCATTTTTTTTGAAGAAACTAATTATAGGTCCACCAATTGTTCCAGTTATCCAAGCAACGAAACTAGTTATAATATTGCTTGATCCAAGTTTATCTTCTATCACTTGATCAGTTTCTCTTTGTTTTGATTGCCTATCTGTTTCAATTGGTTCATGAACAAACATCAAACCTATATTCATCAAAATTATCACTACGCCCAAGACTAAAAAAGTAGCTTGCCAATAATCTGCAATACCCGCTTTTTCAAAATATTCTGCAGTGAATAAAGCTATAACTCCTCCTAGCTTGTAACCTGTCCACCAACCAACTACTGCCATAGCAGCACCGGCTGCCATAGATTTTACCTCATTTTCATTAATTTGTTCAATTCTTAAAGCATCAACAGTGATGTCTTGAGTAGCTGAAGCTATTGCAATAATTAATCCTACTGTAATTAATAATGCTAAGTTTTGTGTTGGATTAATATAACTCCATACTACCAAGCTTAGCAAAATTGCAATTTGCATTAAGACTATCCATCCCCTTCTATGTCCTAGTCTTTTTGTTAATAGTGGTATTTGAATTCTATCGATTATTGGAGCCCACAAATAATTAAATGCGTATACACCAAAAATTAATCCAGCCCATCCTATTGTTGATCTACTTAATCCTTCTTCTTTTAGCCAAAGACTTAAACTGCTTCCTATTAAAACCCAAGGAAAGCCACTTATTGCTCCAAGAAGCAAAATCCTGACCATTCTTACGTCCTTGTAGACCATAAGTGAATCAATCCAGCTTTGTTTTCCTTCTTGCATTAAAATTTTCTCCAAAAAGATGGTATGAACAACACTAGTATAGCAAAGAGTTCAAGTCTACCTAAAATCATTCCTGCACTTAAAGCCCATTTTGATGAGCTGGATAATGCAGAAAAATTACCATTAGGCCCAATAATTTCACCAAGTCCCGGACCAACATTAGAAATTGAGGTTGCCGCACCAGAAATTGCAGTAATAAAGTCTAGTCCAGTTAAAGATAAAATCGAAGTAAGAATAAAGAAAATTATTATATACAAGAATATAAAGGTTATTACTGAAGCCATAAATTTATCATTAATATTATTATTACCATATTTGATAACAAACACACCTTTTGGATAGATTGCTTTTTTTAGTTGATTAATTACAAAAAGATAAAGTAGCTGAACTCTAAAAATTTTAATTCCACAAGCTGTTGAGCCTGCACAACCTCCAATAAACATCAAAACTAAAAATAATACTAATGGAAAATTACCCCATTGATCGAAATCCTTTGTAACGTATCCAGTTCCAGTAAGTATTGAAATAACATTAAAATAAACAGATCTTAAACTTATTTCAACAAAGCTACCCTTTTTTATAATTAAATATAAAAATAATAATAAAATTGAAAAAATAATTATTTTAATGAAAGTTTTAATTTGCGTATCAGATAAAATGGCTTTTTTGTCACCATGAATAAATTTTATATAAGTAAAGAAGGGAATACTTCCTAATATTACAAATATACTTGCAGTAAACTCAATCAATGCGCTATCAAAAAAACCAATGGACTCATTATAATTAGAAAATCCACCTGTTGCAATTGTTGTCATAGAGTGGGTTAAACTATCAAAATAACCCATGCCAAAAATTTTATAAAAGAAAGCACAAGTTATTGTTAAGAATAAATATATTATTATTAGTCTAATAATAATTTCTTTAGATTTAGGTAAAATTTTTTCACCAGTGTGAACCTCAGATATTTTTAATAACTGCATACCACCAACATTCATTATGGGCATAAGAGTAATTGCCATAACAATTATACCTATTCCACCTAACCATTGAAGAATTGCTCTCCAAAATAAAATTGCTTTTGGAGCTTCATTAAGATTTGTTATAATAGTTGATCCTGTAGTAGTAATCCCAGACATACTTTCAAAAAAAGAATCAGTAAAGCTAAGATCTAAATTTGAGAATATAAAGGGCAAAGAACCAAAAATCGCAATACTTATCCATGAAAGTGCGGTCAATAGAAATGTATGTGGCAAAAAAAGTTTTTTGTCATGGTCTAAATTTGACAAAAAAAACAACATACCAAAAATAACACATATTATTCCTGCACTAATGAACGAAGAATCTAACTCATTAAATATGAATTGAATAATTATAGGGAAAATCATAAACAACCCCAGAATTATTTGTAAAATACCTAATGTAAAAAAAACTGTTTTATAATTGGACATTTTGAATGGACATTATTTTATGGTAAATAAATTTCAACTCTATAAGAATTAAAAAAAACGCCAAATATATAAGATTTTTTATATATATAAATTATAATGGATAGAGCGAACATTGATAAAACGAATGCATGGCCTTTTGTAGAAGCTAAGAAAATTTTACGAGAGAGAGAAAAATTTATTACAAAAAAAGGAAAAGTAATTTTACAAACTGGTTATGGTCCTAGTGGCTTGCCACATATCGGAACGTTTGGCGAGGTTGCAAGAACATCAATGCTTGTTAATGCATTAAATCAAATAACTGACATACCAAAAGAAATTATTACTTTTTCAGATGATATGGATGGTCTAAGAAAAGTTCCTGAAAATATTCCTAATCAGGATAAATTGGCTCAAAACTTACATAAACCTTTAACAGATATTCCAGATCCTTTTGGAAAATTTAATAGTTTTGGCGAGCATAACAATGAGAAGCTTATAAGTTTTTTAAATAAATTTAATTTCAAATATACTTTTAAAAGCTCAACGAAACTTTATCAATCAGGCTATTTTAACGAAACTTTAAAATTAATCTTAGAAAATTATCAAGGAATAATGGACATAATTTTACCTACATTAAGAAAAGAAAGACAAAAAACTTATAGTCCATTTTTACCAATTTGTCCTGAGACTGGAATAGTTTTAGAAATCCCTATTATAGAAATAATTAATGATAAATCAAAAATCGTCTTTGACAACAATGGAACAAAACTAGAAAAAAGTATTTTAGATGGAAATTGTAAATTACAATGGAAAGTAGACTGGGCAATGAGATGGTATGCTTTTGATATAGATTTTGAAATGTATGGTAAAGATTTAATTGAAAGTGCAATTTTATCTACAAAAATCATTAAATTATTAGGAAAAACAAATCCTTCAGGTTTTGCTTATGAACTATTTTTAGACGAGAAAGGAGAAAAGATATCAAAATCTAAAGGCAATGGAATTAAGATTGATGAATGGCTAGAGTATGCATCTCCGGAAAGTTTATCTTTATTTATGTATCAAAATCCTAAAAGAGCAAAAAAACTTTATAAAGAAGTAGTACCAAAAGCAGTTGATGAATATTTAGATTTTATTGAAAAAGGAAAAACTCAAAATGAATTACAACTATTAATGAATCCAGTTTGGCATGTTCATAATGGTAGAATGCCAAAAGAGGATATGATTATGAGCTTTTCCATGTTGTTAAATTTAGTGGAAACTAGTAATGCAGATAACAAAGAGCTTTTGTGGAAGTTTGTAAAAAAACATAAAAAAGATATTTCTGAAGATCAACACCCAATTTTTGATAAACTAGTTAGTTATGCAATTAAATATTTTAATGATGTAATTAAACAAAAAAAGAAATACAAAACTCCTAATCAAAATGAAAAAAAAGCTCTTCAAGCATTAATTGGAGCTTTGGATGATTGCAATGATCAAATGCAACCCGAGGAAATTCAAACCAAAATCTATACAGTCGGAAAAGAAAATGGTTATAAAGATAATTTAAGAGATTGGTTTAAATTAATTTATGAAGTAGTTTTTGGAGATGAAAATGGCCCTCGAATGGGTTTTTTTATAAGTTTTTTTGGAGTGAATGAGACAAAAAAAATTATTCAAGATAAAATAAATTAATGTTTTCAAAATTAAGATCTTTAATTTTTAAATTAGAACCAGAATTAGCACATAGTTTAGCAATCAAAGCTTTGAAATTTGGCTATATTCCGCCTTTTAAACAAAAGAATAATGAACTTTTAAAAACAAATATTTTTGGAAAAAATATTACAAACCTAATTGGAATGGCAGCAGGTTTTGATAAAGATGCTGAAGTTTATAATTCTTTGTTTAAGTTAGGTTATGGTTTTGTAGAGGTTGGAACTGTAACCCCGCTTAAACAATATGGAAATCCAAAACCTAGAATGTTTAGACTAGAGGAAGATAAAGCTTTAATTAATAGACTAGGTTTTAATAGCTCAGGTGCTGAGAGTGTATGTTCGAGAATTAAAAATAACCCCCCAAAAAGTTTATTAGGAATTAATATTGGGCCCAACAAAGATACTTTTAATAGAATTAATGATTATTTGATTGGACTAAGAACATTTTATAACTTAGCTGATTATTTGACTATAAATATTTCTTCTCCAAATACTGAAAATTTAAGAAGTTTTCATAATCAACAAGAATTAGAAAATCTAATATCAGCAATTGATAAAGAAAAGAAAGTACTCAAAACTAAAATTCCAACAACAATTAAAATTTCTCCGGATATTAACGGTAATCAAATTGATCAAATAGCTGAGGTTTTTTTAAATTACAATATTCCTGCAATTATAATTTCAAATACAACAGAAAATAATAGGGATAGTTTGGTAAATTCAAATAAATATCAAAAAGGGGGTTTATCTGGCAAACCTTTAGAAGAAAAATCTAATTTATTAATTAAAAAATTTTATAAAATTTTTCAAGGCAAGATTAAAATAATAGGAGTTGGTGGAGTTGACTCTGGAAAAAGTGTTTACGAAAAATTATTATGTGGTGCAAATTTAATTCAATTATATACCGGTATGGTTTATGAGGGTCCTAATATTGTAAATAAAATTATTGAGGAATTAAATGGAATTCTAAAAAAAGAAGGAATTAGTGATCTCAACAATATCATAGGAAGCAAAAGCTGAAACAATTATATTATATATTACTTTTTTGAATTTTATTAAGGTTTATTAAGATAAATACAAATATATGAACTTGACTGGTTTATTATCAGCTCTTATATAGTCATGAAATTATTATGTCTAAAAAATGTGAATTGACTGGCAAAATACCTCTTAAAGGTCACAAAGTTAGTCACGCTAACAATAAAACAAAAAGAAGATTTTTGCCTAATTTGAAAAATGCAAAATTCAAAAGTGAAATTTTAAATAAAAATCTTCGTCTAACTGTTTCAAATGCTGGTGTAAGATCTGTTGATAAAAAAGGTAGTTTTGATCAATTTATTAAAGATGCAAAAACGAAAAATTTATCAATGAGACTAAGAAAGTTAAAAAAATCTATACTTTCTAAATCTGCTTAATGAATAAACTTTATTTGCTTCTATCAATTTTGATGGGAGTTGTTGTGCTAGTTTCTAATTTTTTAGTTCAATTTCCTGTAAATTATCTTGGTCTTTCAGAAATTTTAACATACGGAGCTTTTAGCTATCCAGTTGCTTTTTTGATTACAGATCTAGCTAATAGATCTTATGGAAAAATTAAAGCAAGAAATATTGTTTTCTTTGGATTTATTATTGGAGTAGCTTTTACATTATTTGTTTCAACTAACTTTGAGGACATGATTACAATAAGAATTGCAATTGGTTCTGGAACCGCTTTTTTGGTTGCACAACTAATTGATATTAATGTTTTTGACAAATTTAGAGATAATTTGAGATGGTATTTAGCCCCTTTGGCCTCATCAGTAATCGGTTCAACAATAGATACCTTCTTATTTTTCTCAATATCATTTTATGGAACTAGCGTTCCTTGGGTTTCTTTATCTTTTGGTGATTTAGCAGTTAAACTTTTTGTGGCGTTAGTTATGCTGATACCATTTAGATTGCTTTTAAATACTTTTAGAGAAGATTATTTATATAAAAATTTATAGGATAAGATTTTATACACTAGTTTTGCCACCAAAAAATTATAACTATTAAAACCTTTTATTGGCGATAGTTCATTTATATCCGCACCAACAATTTTGGAGTTCTTAAACGCTATTTTTAAAATATCTAAAGTTTCATCCCAAAGTAATCCACCAGGTTCAGAAGTACCTGTTGCTGGCATAATGCTTGAATCTAATGCGTCTACATCAAATGTTAAATATACTATTTTATTTTTAATTAATTTTTTAAATTTATTTAAATTCCATTTTTTTTTATCTTTAGCCCAAAAAATATTTATTCGGTGAGAATTTTTTTTTAAGAAAGAAACTTCTTCAGAAGAAATATTTCTAATTCCAAAAGAAATTATTGAAACATTTTCAAAATCCAAGCATCTTTTTATTGCGGAAGCATGAGAAAATTTTTTTCCATTATAACTTTCTCTTAAATCTGCGTGGGCATCAAAATGTAGTAGACATAATTTTTTATATTTTTTTGCAAATGGCCTAATACATCCTGGGGTAATTGAATGTTCTCCACCCAAAGTCATAGAAAATAACTTTTTATGTAATATTTTTTTATTTATACTTGCTATTTGATCTAGAGCCCTCTTTATATCTTTATGTATTGTAAATGGTTTTAATGTTTTAATGCCAATTTTTTTATGCGGTTCACAATTTAAATCTTCATCATATAATTCAACTTGGTGTGAAGCTTTAATGATCTCCTTTGGCCCATTTTTAGTTCCTTTTCCATAAGTTACAGTTTTTTCCAGTCCAAAGGGGACAATAACAACTTTTTCATTAATACTAAATTTATTATCAATCCCCAGAAACCCTTTTTTATTTGGCAAGTAATTCAATTTTTTATCCAAAAATTCTTGAAAAATTTTTTCTTTTTCTTTGTTTCCAATAACCTTTATGATAGGCATCGCTAGCTATTAAAGGTAAAACACTTGTTGCTTCTGCAAAAACCATTTGTTCTTTAGTTGTATCAACTTTACCCCACGAACTTGCTTCTTTTAAAGTAGAACTACTGCAAGCACCATCTCTTGAATCTGCAACAGTTATTTGAACAGCATATTTATGCATATCCACATCTTTACCTAAAAGTTCAGCACAGATAACAGTATCTTGTATAAAATTTTTTGGAACCCCTCCACCAATCATAAATAACCCAGATCCTTTGGATTGAATTTTAACTTCAGTAAGTTCACGGAATTCTCTAATAGAATCTATAGTTATATGCTTTTTTGGATTTTTTTCTTGATGTATTACTAATCCAAATCCTGCACTAGAGTCTGTAAAAGCAGGACAAAATATTGGAACACCATTATCATATGCTGTTTCAATTAATGATTCTTTCTTTATGGAATGTTGCTTTAAATATTTTCCAATTTCATGAATAAATTCTCTAGAAGTATAGTTTTTTGGTTCCAAACCATCAGCTATTTCGCATATTGTTTTATCACAAGTTTGTAATTCATCTTCATCAATGTAAGTATCATAAATTCTATCGATATAATTCTTTCTTAATTCCATATCATCTTGAAATTGCGAACCCTGATAATGCTTAAATCCTAGTGCTTCAAAAAAATCCATATCAATAATTGATGCTCCGGTTGCAATTATTGCATCTACCATGTTGTATTTAACTAAATCTCTATAAACGTTCATACATCCTGCTGCAGAGGTTGAACCAGCAAGTGTTAAAAAAATTGTACAATCATTATCTTTAATCATCTCATTAAATATTTTTGATGCATTAGCAGTTTCTCTAGATACAAAAGACATTTTTTCCATAGAGGAAATTATTTTTCTTGCATCAAAAGATGTAATATCGATATGTTCTACTGGTTTATTAAGGAATTCTTTTTTACTATTGTGACCTGAACTTTTTTTATCTGACATCTAAGCAACAAGAAACTCTTTGCTAGTTCCTTTGTCATACATAGTCATAATTGGCTTATCTTCCACTTCATATATTTCATCTGAGTAGAAACCATTGAATTGAGTTCTAAAAGCGAGACCATAAGCACCAAGCTGACCCAATTCTATATAATCATTTTCCTTAATATTATTAGGTAAGACAAATGGCCCTTTCATATAATCCATACTATCACAAGTTGGACCATAAAAATCAAATGATGTCATTTTTTTTGAAATTATTCTTCCAAGAGTAATTAATCTTGAAGGATATATCATATTTGGTACTCCTGCATCGAATAATGATCCGTAAGTACCATCATTAATATAAAGTTTTTGTTTTTTTCTAAGAACAACTTTTACTATAGTTGAACCACTCTCAGCAACTAGAGCTCTTCCTGGCTCACAAATAATTTCTGGCATTTTTTTTAATTTTAAATTTTTTAGACTTTTTTTAATTTCTTCAAAATAATTTTCTAAATTTTGTGGAATTAAATCAGGATAAATTGAAGGAAAACCACCGCCAACATTTATCCAGTCAGGAACAATTTTTGTTTTTCTAATTATGTTTCCAATTTCACTAATTCCTTTAGCGTAAGAAATTGGATGCATACATTGTGATCCAACATGAAAACACAAACCAATTTTTTTTGCATATTGTTTGGTTAATCTTAATAATCCAATTGCCTCAGCACTTATTGCTCCAAATTTTTTTGATAAATCTATTTTAGCATGTTCATTTGAAACTGAAACTCTAACAAATAATTCTAGATCTTTTGCATGATTAGTACTCTCAATGATTTTAATTAATTCATCTTTTGTGTCTAAAGCAAATATCTTAATTCCATAATTATAATAAGCATCTTTAATGTTTTCTCTACTTTTTACAGTATTCATATAAAAACATTTCGCTTTTGGATGCATTTCTTTAATTGCTTGCAACTCTTTAATTGAAGCGAAATCAAAATTATCAATACCACTATTAATAATTGTTTTTAAAACGGTAGGATGAGGGTTAGTTTTAATTGCGTATAAAATCTTTCCAGGAAATTTTTTTTGAAAGAATTTTGATGCCAAATTTATGGAATCTCTCCTGATACAGTAAACAGGACTTTTTGGTTTAAGTTGATGTATTAGTTCATCAACTGATTTAAATTTTTGCATTCTAGCTCCTCAAAAAAAATTTAACAAAAAAAACTTACACATGTGTTGTGCAAGTTTCATATAAATTCAGCATTTATGCGATATGCAAGTTAATGTAAAGTAAATAATCATATTGATTTAAATCTATTTATCCCCATATAGATTTTATGGTTGAAGTAGCAAATCAAAAAAAATTAAGTGAATTTAATGATAAATCTCTATTAATAGTTGATGATGACAATCCATTCAGAGAGAGATTGGCTAGAGCAATGGAAAAAAAAGGCTTTGAGGTATCGCAAGCTGAAAGTGTAAAAAAAGGTATCGAAACAGTTAAGACAAAGAAACCAACATTTGCAGTGGTAGATTTGAGACTTAACGATGGAAATGGACTAGAGATTGTAAAAGTAATTCAAAACTCTAACCCAAATAGCAGAATCATCATGCTAACAGGCTATGGCAACATATCAACTGCAGTTGCAGCTATAAAACAAGGTGCAATTGACTATCTTGCTAAACCTGCCGACGCTGATGATGTTGAGAAAGCTTTATTAGCTGATCCAAATAAAAAAGCGGAACCTCCTGAAAATCCAATGTCAGCTGATAGAGTAAAATGGGAACATATCCATCGTGTTTTTGAATTATGTAATAGAAATGTATCTGAAACTGCGAGAAGATTAAAAATGCACAGAAGAACACTTCAAAGAATTCTCTCTAAAAGATCTCCTAAATAAATTTTCTGAAGATAATTATTTTTTTTGTTAATAAAGTTAAGATTAGAATCTTAAATAATTCAGCTAGTAAAAATGGAGCTGCTCCAAGTTGAAAAATTGGTTTATCCCAACCGATCAATGTTCCAAGCCAAATAAGACCCAAAATATAAATTACAGAAACTGACAAAATAAGTTTTAAGAAAATAGACACAATGTTTGTTTTTAAATCTAAATAACCAGCTAAAAAAGTTGCTAATAGAAATCCAATTAAATATCCCATTGTGGGACCTGTAAAGTAAACTATTCCAACACCTTTTTCTGGAGAATTAGAGAATACTGGAAGACCAAATATACCTTCGATTAAATATAATCCAACTGTAGCAATCCCAATTTTGTATCCAAAACTTATACCAAGAAACAATACAACAAAAGTTTGCATGGTCATTGGAACTGGGTAAAAAGGAATTTTTATTTTTGCAGAAATTGTTAATAGAATAGAGCCAACTAATACTACTAAAATAGATTTCAGCACCTTTTGACTTTGCAAAGATTTGACTATTTCCATAAATTTATTTTACTATTAATAAAAAAATAATCTAGTTTTTTGTTAGTCTCAAAAAAACATCTTCTAAATTACCATCATCAGTTGAGATATCTGATATTTTTATATTTTGTTTGTTTATATAATTAATTAATTCCCCAATATTTAATAAGCTTTTTTCATAGGAAACAATAAGTTGTCCTGGTTGGTTATCGATAACATTTAATGATTTTAAAGACTGATTCTCAATATTAACCTTTCCATTAACAACGAAAGTTACAATTTTAGTTTGTATTCTTTTTAATAAATTTTTTGTACTATCTAATGCAACTAAGTTACCTTTATTTAATATCCCAATTCGATCACACATTTCCTCAGCTTCTAACAAATAATGAGTTGTTAAAATTATTGTGACACCTTGTTTATTTAATGATTTTACGTTTTTCCACAAATTGCTCCTAAGTTCGACATCCACTCCTGCAGTAGGTTCATCCAAAATTATTATGGGTGGCTGATGCACTAATGCTTTAGCTACTAAAAGTCTTCGTTTCATTCCACCAGATAAGCTTCTGGTGTAGCTATTTGCTTGATTTTCAAGCGAAACTAACTTTAAAATAGTATCAGTAATTCTATCTTTTTTTTTAACACCATATAACCCAGCTTGAAGTTCCAATAATTTTCTTGGACTAAAAAAAGGATCAACATTTACTTCTTGTGGGACAATTCCAATAGAAGCTCTTACTTGTCTAGGATTTTTATCAAGATTAAATCCCCATACATTAACATTTCCTGAAGTTTTTATTGTTGTGCCCGCTAAAATATTTATGAAAGTGCTTTTGCCAGCGCCGTTCGGTCCTAATAATCCAAAAATTTCTCCCTCTTTCACTTCTAAGTTTAAATTTTTTAAAGCATGAACGGACTTTGATTTCTTCTTTAAATAAATTTTGTTTAAGTTTTTAACAGATAGAACATTTTCTTGGTTCATAGTAAATTATACATTTACAACATTCGTTCAAATTAGGATAACATTATTTGTATGAGCAAAATAAAAAAAAATGATCATTTTTATCTAATTGACGGTTCGGGCTATATATTCAGAGCATATTATGCGTTACCACCCCTTACAAGAAAAAGCGATGGTATGCCTACTGGAGCAGTAAGCGGGTTCTGTAATATGTTATTTAAATTACTCGAGGATTCAAAATCAAACAGTAATAAAGATAAGCCTACACATTTTGCAGTAATTTTTGACTATGCTAGAAAAAATTTTAGAAACGAAATTTATTATGATTATAAAGCCAATAGATCTGAAGCTCCAGAAGATTTAGTACCTCAATTTAAATATATTAGAAAATCTGTAGAAGCATTTAATTTACCTTCAGTTGAATTAATTAATTATGAAGCTGACGATTTGATTGCTACTTACTCGGAACAAGTTTTAAAAGAAGGAGCAAAAGTGACAATTATTTCATCAGATAAAGATTTAATGCAGTTATATAAAAAAAATATTCGAATTTATGATCCGATGAAAAACAAATTTATTTCTAATGAAGATATAGACAAAAAGTTTGGTGTTTCTCCTGAAAAAGTGGTTGATGTTCAAGCTTTAGCGGGAGATAGCAGCGATAATGTTCCCGGTGTTCCTGGTATTGGTGTAAAAACAGCTGCAGAATTAATCAATCAATATGGAACATTGGAAAATGTATTAAAAAAAGCTGGTGAAATAAAACAAAACAAAAGAAGAGAAATGCTCCTTGAAAATAAAGATAAGGCAATCATTAGTAAAAAACTAGTTACTCTTAAAAAAAACGTTCCAGTTGAAAAAAAAATTACTGAATTTGAATTAAAAAATATAGACAAAGAAAAACTTTATAATTTTCTAAGAGAAATGGAATTTAATAGACTGTTAAGTTCAGTAATTTCTACTTATGGAGATGTAAGTTTTTTAAAAGAAAAAGATAGTTCTGTAAAAAATAAAAATTATTCTAAAATAAATAAAAAAAATTATGAATTGATAGAGGAAGAAGATGATTTAAATAGCTGGTTAAAAGAAGCTGAAGAATTTGGAGAGATAGCAATTGACACAGAAACAAGTTCTTTAGATCCTCACCAAGCAAATTTAGTTGGTATTTCACTTTCAACAAAGATTGGTAAGGCTTGCTATGTTCCAATTGGACATGCTGAAGGAAATAATTTGCAGGAAATAAGCGTTATTAAAATGCTAAAACCAATCCTAGAAGATACAAGCATAAAAAAAATTGGGCAAAATATTAAATTTGACTACATTGTTTTATATCACCGTGGAATCGATATGAACTCAATGGAAGATACTATGCTGATGTCTTATGTGCTAGATGCAGGAAAAAATAGACATAACATGGATACATTATCTGAAATTCATTTACATCATAAAACCATTTCATTTAAAGATTTAGTAGGAACTGGAAAAAAACAAATAAATTTTAGTGCAGTGAATATTAATAATGCTCAAGATTATGCTGCAGAAGATGCAGATATAACATTTAGACTCTACAAAATTTTTTTAAATAATCTTAAATCTGAAAAATTAACAAACATTTATGAAATATTTGAAAAACCATTAATTAAAATTTTGGCATTAATGGAGATCAAAGGCATAAAATTAGATAAAAATTTTTTAAAATCACTCTCTGTTAAATTCGATAAAAAAATTAAATTATTAGAGAATGAAATTTTTAAAATTTCAAAAAAAGAATTTAAAATAGGATCTACTAAGCAATTGGGTGAAGTAATGTATAATGAAATGAAAATTTCATCGCTCAAGAAAACAAAAAAAGGAAGTTTTGCAACTAGCGCCACTGTTCTTGAAGATCTAGTTTTTAGAGGACATAAATTGCCAAAATTAGTTTTGGATTGGAGACAGGTGACAAAACTTAAAAATACATACACGGATTCTTTAATAGAACATATAAATCTAAAGACAAAAAGAGTTCATACATCATTTTTACTAGCAGCAACTACCACAGGACGTTTAGCATCAAGTGATCCAAATTTGCAAAATATTCCAATTAAGTCAGATGATGGCAAAGACATTAGAAAAGCATTTATTGCTGAAGAAAATTTCTTATTAATTTCGGCAGATTATAACCAAATAGAAATGAGAATACTGGCTGACTTAGCTGATGTTAAAGAACTTAAAAAAGCTTTCAAAAACAATGAAGACATTCATTCATTAACTGCAAGTCAAGTTTTTAATGTCAATATAAAAAAAGTTGATTCAGATATGAGAAGAAAAGCTAAAACAATAAATTTTGGAATAATTTATGGTATTTCGCAGTATGGATTAGCAAAACAAATTGGTGTTTCAAATGTTGAGGCTAAAGATTTTTTAAAATCTTACTTTATAAAATTTCCTGAGATTAAAGATTATATGGAATCAACAATTAAATTCTGTAGAAAAAGTGGTTATGTAAGTAATATTTTTGGAAGAAGAACACATATAACTGGAATTAATGATAAAAATTTTAATATAAGAAACTTTCAAGAAAGAGCAGCGATTAATGCTCCTATTCAAGGATCTGCTTCCGAAATTATGAGATTAGCCATGATTCGAATTAATAGAAAATTTGAGGGAATAAAAAAATTAAAATGTAAAATTTTACTGCAAATACACGATGAGTTAATATTTGAAGTAATTGAAGAAGAGGTAAATAATTACTCAAAAATTATAAAGGATGAAATGTCAAGTGTTAAAGATAGTGATCTACATTCATTTTCACTACCTCTTTCTGTTGATATAAATGCCGGTGATAATTGGGGCGACTTACATTAATCTATAACTATTGCCCAAATTAGAACAATTTAGTATTTTTAAGTAAACATTATGAAACAAACTATTGCATTAATTGATGATGACAGAAACATTTTAACGAGTCTTAGTATCGCTTTAGAAAAAGAAGGGTTTAAAGTTCAAACTTATTTAGATGGTGAGAGCGCCTTAATTGGATTAGCTCGAACTCCACCAGATCTTGCGGTAATCGATATTAAAATGCCCAAAATGGATGGTGAAGAACTTTTAAAGAAACTTAGAAAAAAAACTTCACTACCAGTAATTTTTTTAACATCGAAGGATGATGAAATAGATGAATTGCTTGGATTAAAACTTGGAGCCGATGATTTTGTAAAAAAATCAGGAGGATTTTCAATAAAAGTTCTTATTGAAAGAATAAGAGTTCAGTTAAGAAAGAAAAATATTAATAATATAGAAGATTCAAAAAATATTATAGCTCACGGAAAATTAAGATTGGATCCGTCTCAATTAGAGTGTGAATGGGATAGTCAACCTTTACCCGATAAACTTACAACTACCGAATTTTTGATAGTTCAAGAATTGGCAAAAAGACCAGGTATTATAAAGGAAAGATCGCAATTAATGGATATAGCTTATAGAGAGGATACAGATATAGAAGATAGGACTATTGATAGTCATGTAAAAAGAATTAGAAAAAAATTTAAAAAAGTCGACAGTAACTTTTCCGCAATTGAAACTAGATATGGGAGTGGCTATCGTTGGAATGTTAATTAATGTTAAGTAATTTCATCAAAAATCTATCCATCCTTAAAAAATTTTTATTTATTAATTTTATAGTATTTGTTATTTTTGGCAGCTTAACAATAGTATATCTTATTGATATTCAACCAAATTTAATTCATAAGAAAACATCAAATCATATTCAGATTATTGATAATACAATCGAGCACATTAGAATGTTGCGCATTCAGTTTAATGAAGATGATATTAAAAAATTTTTATTTTCAACAAGATTTCTTTTTCAAAATTTAGATAGAGTGCTTATTTTTGATAGTGATTTTAATTTAATTGGAGATACTGACACACTAGATCTTGATCCAAGGTCTTTTTCTCAGAGACTAGAAATAGTTGAAATGGATATATTAAGCGATGATATTAAATCTGAAGAAAAAGAAATTGGAAAATCTAAAAAGGAAGATTCCGCTTCTTTAAGTGATATACTGATGAATTATTCTAAATCCTCAGATTTCGGAAAACCTTTTACTTTTACACAAGAAAGTTACGAACAATTTTTATTAATTACAATTAAAAATGTTAATGATGGAGAAAAAAATATTGGTTTTTTGGCCATAACCGAAAAAGCAAATGATATTAAAGTAGCAATTAATGAAAGGAAAGTTTTTATAATTAGAACAGCTTTTGTTGTTGCCTTAGTAATTTTAATATTTTCTTATGTATTAAATAGATACTTTTTAAAACCAATAAAAATTTTAGTAAATTACACCAAATCAATAAAAGAAAAAAATAAAAAAACTTTTAATATTCAAACAATCAAAAATAGAAACGATGAATTAGGAATTTTATCTAATTCATTAGATGACATGACAAATGAACTTCATAAAAGAATTAACAATGCTGAAAATTTTTCTACTGATTTAGTTCATGAAATTAGAAATCCTCTTGCTTCTCTCAAGGGTGCATCAGAAATAATTTTAGAAACAGAAGATAAAATTCAAAGAGATAAATTAGTTAATATAGTATCTGAAGATGTAGGAAGAATTGAAAGATTAATAACAGATTATTCTCAGATGTTAAAAGATGAAGCTGCAATTACCAAGGAAAAAATGAAAAAGATAGATTTAGAACTAATTGCAAACTCTGTTGTAGACGATTTCAACAGTATTTATAATTCTAAAAGAGGAATCAAAATTGAATTAAAAACAAACAGCTCTAAAGGCCACGTTATTTTAGGAATTGAAAATAGAATTGAACAAATAATTGCTAATTTATTAGATAATTCGATATCTTTTAGTAAAGATAATCAAACTATTGATGTAGTGCTAACAAAAGATAAGGATGAAAATATTATTTTAAAAGTCATTGATGAGGGTGAAGGATTTAAAGAAAAAGATACTGATAAAATTTTCAAAAGATTCTACAGTAATAGACCTAAAATGTTTGGGGAGCATTCAGGGTTAGGTTTAAATATAGTAAAAAACTTAGTTGAGTTACATAATGGTTCAATTTTTGCGTCAAATAATGCAGATCAAAAAGGTGCTAAAATTGAAATTACTTTTCCTAAAATAATAAGTTGATAAAACAACATTTAGTTGTAGAAAGCCTACTGTATGGATGACTTTAAAGTTAAAGATATTCGATTAGCAGACTTTGGTAGAAAAGAAATTTCTATAGCAGAAACTGAAATGCCAGGACTTATGGCTTTGAGAGAAGAGTATAGTAATAAAAAGCCATTAAAAGGTGCAAAAATTTTGGGATGTTTGCATATGACCATTCAAACAGCAGTTTTAATTGAAACTTTGGTAGAATTAGGCGCAGAAGTTAGATGGTCCTCGTGCAATATTTTTTCTACCCAAGATCATGCAGCTTCAGCAATTGCTAAAGCTGGCGTTCCTGTTTTTGCTTGGAAAGGTGAAACCGAAGAAGAATACTGGTGGTGCATTAAACAAACTATTGAGGGCAAAAAGGATTGGATTCCAAATATGCTTCTTGATGATGGTGGTGATCTTACAGCACTAATGCATAAAGAATATAAAAATCTATTAAAAGATATTAAGGGTGTATCTGAGGAAACTACAACAGGAATTAAAGCATTAAAAAAAATGGAAAAAGAAAAAACACTTTTAATTTCAGCTATAAATGTGAATGACTCTGTAACCAAATCAAAGTTTGATAATCTATATGGTTGTCGGGAGAGCTTGGTAGATGGCATTAGAAGAGCCACAGATGTTATGATGTCAGGTAAAATTGCAATTGTTGCAGGTTTTGGAGATGTAGGTAAAGGAAGTGCTGCTTCATTGAGGCAAAATGGTGCAAGAGTAATGGTCACCGAAGCAGATCCAATCTGTGCTCTGCAAGCTTCAATGGAGGGCTATGAAGTAGTTTTGATGGACGAAGCAATAGAAAGAGCCGATATCGTTGTAACTGCAACTGGCAACAAAGATATTGTTACAGCAGATCATATGAGAAAAATGAAAGATCACGCAATACTATGTAATATCGGACATTTTGATAATGAAATTCAAGTTGATGCTCTTAAAAACTATAAATGGAATGAAATCAAGCCGCAAGTTCATGAAATAGAACTTAACAATGGAAAAAAAATTATTTTACTTGCAGAAGGTAGATTAGTGAACTTAGGCTGCGCAACTGGACATCCAAGTTTTGTAATGAGTGCGTCTTTCACTAACCAAGTTATTGCACAAATAGAGCTATGGAATGATTCTGAAAAATATGAAAATAAAGTTTATGTTTTACCTAAAAATTTAGATGAAAAGGTCGCAAGACTACATTTAAAAAAAGTAGGCGCCAAATTGACAGAACTTACAAATGAACAGGCAGAATATATTGGTGTCAAAAAACAAGGACCATTTAAATCAGATGCATATCGCTACTAAAAGTAGCAAAATAGATATTTCCTCAGAACAAAAAACTGAAATAATTTCAAGAAAATTTTCAAAATATTTAAAAAAAGGAGATATAATTTTTCTGTTTGGAAAAATTGGTGTTGGAAAAACAACATTTATAAAATATTTGATCAATCACTTACAAATAAAAAACAATTTAATTAAAACCGAAGTACCTAGCCCTACATTCAATATATTAAACGAGTATGAGATAAATGGTTTAGTTATTCATCACTATGATTTATTTAAATTGAAAGATTCAAATGAAATAAAAAATATAGGACTATTCGAAAACTATTCTAGTATCATCACCTTTGTTGAGTGGCCAGAGATTATTGAAAAAAAACCAAAAAAAAATACATATTTATTATTTAATTATGAAGATAATTTCAATAAAAGAAGTTTAACCATTTCTTCCACTTATAAAAAAGAATTAATAGATGAATTTAAATAAGCATAATTTGAAAAAAATTAAAGGAGATGCTTCATTTAGAACATTTTTTAGGAAAAGAAGCAATAATCAGACTAAAATTCTTGTTTATTCTAAAAAAGAAAAAAAGAAAAATTTATTAATTTACGACGCGATAAATAAAACTTTATTAAAAAACAATATACTTGCTCCTAAACTTTTAAATCAATATTACGATAATAATTTTATTGAGGTAAATGATTTTGGAGATATCTCAATTTATAATGAATTAAAAAAAGTAAAAAAAAATAGGTTAAATATTTTTAAAAAAATTATTTTACTGTTAATTAATATTCAAAAAATAACAACAAAAGAGATAAAAACATTTTTAAAAACCAAATACAAAATACCATTTTATTCAAATAAAATAATCTTGAATGAGGCAAATTTATTTACTAATTGGTATGTTCCAAAAGTAATTACAAAAAATAAAGTAAATACAATAAAAAAGCAATTGAACAAAATTTATATTAAACTTCTTTTAAATTTAAAATTAAAAAATAGTATTTTTGTTCATAGAGATTTTCATGTTTCAAACTTAATGAAAGTGAATAAAAATATTGCCGTTATAGATGCTCAAGATGCATTGTATGGAAATATGGCTTATGATCTTGCGTCTTTGATAGATGATGTCAGATTTAAAACAACTAATAAATTGAAAGAAAAAATATTTTTAGAGTTTATTAGATCTAATACAAAAGTAGATAAAAACAAATTAAAAAATGATTTTGAAATTTTATCTATCTTAAGAAATCTTAAAATTATTGGAATTTTTACACGATTATCAATTAGGGATAAAAAACATAATTATTTAAAGTTAATACCGCATGCTTGGAAACTAATTGAATATAGAATTAATAAAAATAACGAATTTAAAGAATTAAAATTTGTTTTAGATAAATATTTTCCAAAAAAAATAAGGCAATTAAAATGAAAATTAATACTGCTTTAATTTTATGTGCCGGATATGGCAAAAGACTAAATCCTTTAACATTAAAAAAACCAAAACCCTTAATTGAAGTAAATAATATTACATTATTAGAAAATACAATTAATTTAATAAAAAAATTAAATATAAAAAAAATTAAAATCAATACTTTCTATTTAAAAAATAAAATAGAGAATTTTATTTTAAAAAAAGATTTTGATCTAAATATAGAGGTTATTAATGATGGTGATAAAATTCTAGATACAGGAGGTGGTATATTAAATTTAGTTGAAAACTCTAATGAAAATGATTTTTTAGTTTTTAATCCTGATACAATTTGGAATTCAAAATATTTACAGACAATTAAAGAAATGGAAAATTTTTATTTTAATAATGAGGTTCAAAATATTCTTATGGTTGTAAATAAACAAATAAGCTACGATAAAAATCTTAAAGGTGATTTTAGTTTTAAATTAAATAAATTATTTAATTATAAAAATAGAAATTATATTTTTACTGGTTGCCAAATTATAAATAAAAATCTTTTCTCAAATTATAAAAATACTTCTTTTTCAATTTTTAAAATTTGGAATGAATTAATAAAGGATCAAAAATTGTATGGATTTGAAAGTTTAAATGAATTTATCCATATTACTAATTTGGAAATTTATAATAAATTAATTAAAAACTAAAAGGTCTTTTGCTCTTTCTTTATCAAGATATTTTTCGCTAATTAGTTTTTTATTTTCATCAAATTTTAGTATTAATGGATTTCCTGTTGGAATTTCAAGTTTTGTTATTTTATTTTCATCTAAATTAAATAAATATTTGCAAATAGCTCTAATCGAATTTCCATGAGCTGATATTAAAATGTTTTTATCAATTTTTGTTAAAATATTTTCTTTAAAATATGGAACAACTCTTTCATAAGTATTTTTTAAAGATTCCGTATCTGGAATTTTTTCTCTCGGAATATCTTTATATGTTTCAATATTTATAGGATGATATGGGTTATTTTTATCTAATGGTTCTGGAGCTACATCCCATGATCTTCTAAACTCATGTACTTTTTTTTCGCCGTAAACTTTTTTCATTTTATCTTTATTTAAACCAGTCAAAGCTCCATAATGCCTTTCATTTAATTGCCAGGCTTTTTTGATTACATCATTTTTAATTCTTATTGTGGTTAAGATTAATTTTAAGGTTTCTATAGCGCGCTTTTGATAAGAGCAAAAAAAATAATCTATCTTAATATTTAAGTCTTTAATTAATTCACCTGCTTTGCAGGCCTCAAGTTTACCTTGTGAGGCAAGTTCTACATCAACCCATCCAGTAAATCTATTTTGAAGATTCCATTCACTTTGTCCATGTCTTACTAAAATTAAATGACTCATTTGTGAAATTTAACTATAAGATAATTATGTCTAAGATAAAAATATTATTTCAAGTTCTAAATGTTATTTTTATAATTCTTTATGTGTATCCTGGAAGTATATTAGGTTATTTTCTTTACAGAGATTCTACCGTTCAACCACAAATAACTGGAGATTTTTTAGTCTCATCCAATCATGTATATGCATTCTTAGTATTGTCCTTAATAGGTCTATTTGCATATTACAAAAGTAGTAAAGTGATTATTCTTAATTATTTAATATTAATTTCCATAATTCTCGAAGTTTTACATTTAGTTATACCAAACAGGTCGTTTGAATATAGGGACTTGTTTGGTAATATTGTAGGAGTTTTTTTATCAATTTTACTAATAAGTATATTTAATTTTTGGAGAAAAGATGAGCACATTTAATGAAAGAGAAAAAGGTTATGAAAAAAAATTTGCACATGACGAAGAGCTGCAATTTAAAATAAGTGCACGAAGAAATAAATATCTAGGTCAATGGGCTTCACCAATTTTAGGTTACGACCAAGAAAAAGAAAAAGAATATATACAATCCGTTATAAAAGCTGATTTTGAAGAAGCGGGAGACGAAGATGTTTTTAGAAAATTAAAAGCAGACTTAAAAGATCATAATATTTCTGATGAAGACATAAGAAAAAAAATGGATGAGCTTAATGAAAAAGCTAAATCTGATTTTAAGTAGTTTCATAATAATTTTTTTATTTATTTTTAGCTCAGCAAAAGCGGATACTTTTTTAAGTGGATTTCCATTAATTATTGATGCTGATACAATAAAAATTGGTAATGATAAAATTAGACTTTTTGGAATTGACGCTCCAGAAAAAAAACAATTTTGCAAAAAACCATATATCAATTTATTCATTTTTTCTTTTGAAGAAAAATATCCTTGTGGAGAAGTTTCAATTAACAGCTTGAAAGAATTTGTAAAAGAAGCAATTGTCTCATGTAAAGTTGAAGAAGAGAAAGATTTTTTTAAAAGATATTTGGGCACATGTTTTAAAAATGGAGAAAATATTAATTCTTGGCTTGTAAAAAATGGATATGCAGTTGCTTTTACAAGATATTCAAAGATTTATTTGAATGAAGAACTATATGCAAAAAATAATAAAATTGGTTTATGGCAAGGCACTTTCGAGAAACCTTGGGAATGGAGAAAAAAAAATAAATAATCTATAATTAGTTAATGATTCGAAATAATAAATTAATCTTTTTATTTTTATTTTTTTTTATTTTTTCTTGTTCTTCAATACCAAAAAATACTGCTGATAGTTGCTCAATTTTTTCTGAAAGATATCTGTGGTACAAGCATGCAAAAAAAGCCGAGCAAAAGTGGGGGACACCAATTTATATTCAGCTTGCTTTTATTAAAATGGAGTCTGACTTTGATTGGTTAGCTAGGCCAGAGAGATTAAAAATATTTAAAATAATACCTTATAGAAGACCATCAAGTTCTTTTGGATACTCACAAGCTGTTAAAGGAACATGGAAGCAATATAAAGAAGAAACAAATAACAAATTGGCAACAAGAACTAGATTTAAAGATAGTGTAGATTTTATTGGATGGTACACAAATAAAACTGAAAAATTACTCAAAATTTCAAAAAAAGATGCTTTTAGACAATACATTGCCTATCATGAAGGATGGGGTAACTACAAAAAATATAAAGAAAAGCCAAAGGTAATTTTACTGGCCAAAAAAGTACAACAACAATCAGACAAATATAAAAGACAGCTTAACAAGTGCAGCAAATCACTAAATAGGAAAAAATATATTATTTTTTAACGAAGTTGTTTTTTTAATTCTATATCTACAGCATCAATTCTTTTTGTATTTCTAGCTAATGCTAAATACATTGTAGGTGTCACATATAATGTAAAGAACGTTGAAATCACCATTCCACCTAATATTGTTGCTCCAACAGCCAACCTAGATCCTTCACCAGCTCCAGGGCCAATATTTCCAATAATTAACGGCATCATTGCTATCGTTGTGCTTAAAGAGGTCATAATGATAGGTCTAAATCTAAGTGCACAAGCTTCTTGAACAGCGCTTTCAATATTTTTTCCAGTAGTTCTTAATTGATTTGCGTAATCTACAATAAGTATGCTGTTCTTTGTTGAAATTCCTATAAGTATTACTAGTGCGATTTGAGAAAATATATTGATTGAACTATTTAATAATAAAATAAAAACCAATCCACCGAACACAGCTAGCGGAACAGTCAGCACGATAATAAAAGGGTGAACAAATGAATTAAATGTTGCTGCCATTACAAGATAAGCTGTTAGAAGAGCTAATGCAAAAATAATATACAACTCCTTACTAGTTTCCTTTAATTCTTCAGATTTACCCTTCCAAGTGATTTGTTTATCAGGAGCAATTTGAGACATAGTTTTTTCTAAATATTTAATTGCTTCAGCTAACGTATAGTTTTCACTTATATTAGCAGATATAGTAACTGCTCTTTGTCTATTATATCTTGATAGCTTGTTGGCAGATCCTTCCTCTTTAAAATCAACCAAATTTGCTAAAGAAATTAAAGCACCTGTATTTTCTGATCTCACATAAATTTTGCTTAAACTTTCTTTGTCTTTTCTGTCTTTTAAATATAGTTGTAAAATAATTGGATATTCTTTTCCAAGTTTATTGAATTTTGTTACAGTTTTTCCTCCATAAAGAGTCTCTAGAGTTTGGCCAATGGATTGAGTAGATATACCTAAGTCTTTTGCTTTGTTTTGATTTATAATCAATTTTACTTCTGGCTTATTTCTAGAATAATCAGATTCTATTCTGGATAAATTTCCATTTCTTCTCATCATCCCTAATACTTTGGACTGAGTTTTTTCCAATTCTTCATAAGTACTTCCCAATAAAACCATTTGAACTGGTTTATTATAATTTGATACTCTTATTGTTTGTGGCGATATTGGAAATGCCAATGTTTGAGGAACAGTCACTATTTTTCCAATAGCTTGTCTCATAATTATCTGAGAATTTTGTTTTCTATTTTTCCAATTATTTAATAAAGCAATAATTATAAAGCTATTATCACCTCCGAAGCCAGGAACTATCATAAGAAATCTATTGTAAGGGCTATCTTCTGCTTGCAAAAGTGGAATAAGTCTTTTTTCTACATCTTCTGCTCTTTTCTGAGTGTACTCAAAAGAACTGCCTTCATCTGTAAAACCTATAACCAAATAAGCTCCCCGATCTTCCATTGGAAGAAGCTCTTTTTTTATAAAATTATATAACAATCCAGAACCAACAATCATTAGTATGATAAATAAGACAACTGTTTTTTTTTTATTTAACCAAAATACAAGTGTCTCCTGATAAAATTTTGAAAAACCTTTAAAAAATTTGTCAAATTTTACTACAAAAAAGTTTGTCTTTGGTTTCTTAACCAAATACTTGCTTGCAAGCATTGGAGAAAGAGTAAGAGCAACAAATGACGAAACAACAATCGCAAAGGATAAAGTAATTGCTGTTTCTCTAAACAAAGTTCCGGCTATTCCTTCAATAAAAATCAATGGTAAAAAAACAGCTACTAAAATTAATGTCGTAGCAATGATTGCAAAAGTAATTTGCTTAGAACCTTTATAAGCAGCAACTAATGGTGTTTCGCCATTTTCAATTCTTCTATAAATTGCATCAGTCATAATGACAGAGTCATCGGTGATTATGCCTATGGCCAAGATAAAGCTAAGTAATACGAAAATATTTATTGATAGACCAAATATATAAATTCCTAAAAAAGATGCAATTAAACTTACTGGCAAAGCCACAGCGGGCACGATTACTGCTTTAAGATTCCCCAGAAATAAATAAATAATTATTATTACTAAAACAAAAGCAATAATTAATGTTTTATAAACTTCATTAATCGCTGCTCCAATGTAAGTTGCTCTATTAAAAGCTATTTCTAAATTTAAGCCTTCTGGCAAGGTTTTTTTTACTTCTTGAACCTTTTTTTTAATTTCTTTTGAAAGCTCAACTGTTGATGCTCCGCTTCTAGCATAAATACCAATTCCAACAGTCTTTAGATTCAAAGCATTTTTGCTTTGAGCTCTAAACAAAGCCTTTTCTGATACTGGACCAAATTCAATGTTAGCAACATCTGAGAGTCTAACTAAATGATCTTTACCTTTTTTTATTGGCAATTGTTTTAGCTTTTCCAAATCGTTATATGATTTATCTAAATTAATGGTTAGATCTATGTTGCTTGCCTCTAGTGTACCAGCAGGCAAACTTACATTTTCATTTCTTAGAGCTCGTTCAACTTCTTGAATAGTTAAATCATTTGCAGCTAATTTTATTGGATCTATCCAGACTCTTACACTTAATTCTCTTAATCCTCCTATCAAAATTCTTCCAACATTTTTAATGCTAGAAAATTGATCTACTAAATATCTATCGGCATAATCTCCAAGCTCTAAATCACTCCAAGTAGGTGAAGATAATGCTAACCACATTGTAGTCGTGAATCCAGCTGCCTGTTTAAGTATTTGTGGTGGATCTGACTCAGAAGGTAAGCGGTTAACTACTCTTGCTACTCTTTCTCTAATATCATTTGCAGCATCATCTAAATCAATTTCCGTATCAAATTCTATATTGATAGTACTTTTCCCCTTTTCTGATTTTGAATCGATATTTTTTATTCCTTCTGCTCCACCGATTACATCCTCAATTACTTGTGTAACTTCTTCATCCACTATTGGTGCTGATGCAGATTTATAGTCAACTTTAACTTGAACAACAGGTGGCTGCAATCCTGAAGGTAACTCTCTTACTGGCAACTGCCAAAATACAAATATTCCAAATACAATTAAAATAAGAGAGCATACCCAAGCAACTACAGGTCTTCTAATACTTAAATCTGTAATATACATTATTTATTTATGGGTTTGATTTTACCATTTGGTCTAACTTTTTTTAGACCTTCAGCTACAATCGTTTCACCTTCATTTAAGCCCGATGTAACTTCAAGATAACCTTGATTTCTTGCGCCTATTTTAATTTCTGTTCTTTTAGTAATGTTTTCTTTATTAACTTTATAAATATAAACTTTATTACCCTCCAATAACACACTGGTATCAGGTATACTTAAAGAATTACGTTCATTATATTTTATTGTTATCTCTAAAAGCGCTCCAGGCAATATTTCTAAATCCGAATTATCTAATCTAATTCTTACTGCCAAAGATCTTTTTTCCGTATTAATTCTACTTGCTATGGAATCTACAATTCCTTTATAAATCTTTTCATTGTTGCCTGAAAATTTAATATTTACATTTAATCCTTGAGTAATAAATGGCGCATATATTTCAGGTATATCGACATCAACAAATAAAATAGATGCATCCTCTAAATTAATTACTATAGAACTTTCTGATACTTCTATATCATCGGAGAAATCTCTTTTTCCTATTACTCCATCGAATGGTGCAATAATATTTCTAGTTTTAAGTTTTGCTATTACTTCTCCTTCTTTTACTTTTTGATTAAATTTAATTGGTGAAATAATTTCAAATTTTTCTATGTTATATGCCTTTCTTCTTATTGGTATAGCAGTTCCAAAAGTTTCAACTTTATTTTCAAATTTTTTCTGATTAACAGTTGTTACAATTATTCCAGGAGGAGGTCTTTTGCCAAACTTTTTCTGAAAATGCATTCCTATCATTGTTCTTGCAACAATGACTCCAGCGATTATTAAAAATAAAATTATAATTATTGAAGTAATTTTAGTTGATCTTTTCATTTAAACTATTTTATTTTGCCATACTCGGCCCAAGAACCATCATAAATTTTAGGCAAATACTTATCATTAATTATAGAATAAGCTAGACTTAAAACAGTCGCTGTAATTCCTGATCCACATGAAAATACCAAATCAATTGGTAGTTTTTTAGATCCTAAGACTTCTTTAAATTTTAACAAAAGTTGCTCCTTATTTTTAAAAGAGTTGTCTTCATTAATACATTCTTTAAATGGTAAGCAAATTGAATTTGGAATAGAGCCACTTTTTAATTCTTTTCTTGGCTCAGGTTCCTTTCCTTCAAATCTACCTCTGCTTCTTGCATCAATAACTATAAATTCTTTTTTTATTATATTTTCATCAATTTGTTTTTTATTTTTTACACGATCAATATTTTCATGAGTTTGGTAACTATCTATTTGTTCTATTTTTTCTATTTTTTTTGTTATAGGTTTTTTTTCTTTTATCCACTTTTTTAAACCTCCATCTAGTACAGAAACTTTTTCATGTCCAAAGTATTTTAAAGAAAACCATAATCTGCATGAACTGTAAACATCACTAAAGTCATAAACAACTATATGATCGGTATTTTTAATTCCAAAGGACCACATCATTCGATTCCAATAATCTGAGTTAGGAAGCATATGAGGTACAAGTGAGTCCTTGTCACTATGCTCTTCGATATTCCAAAAGATTGCTCCGAGAATATGTTTATCTAAATATTCTTTTTCAGCATTTCTTTTTGAATTTGGCATGTGCCAGCTAGCATCAAAAATTCTAACCTTGCTCAAATTATTATTAAGCCATTCAGTTGAAACCAAATTCATATCAGTGATTTTTTTTGAAAATATTTTTGGTGATATTCTTCTGCTTTACAATAATTTTTTTCTTTAGATATTTTTGTAACAACTTTACCATTTAGTTTTTGATTAACTTCATTTAATACTTTTTCTGCAATATTTTTCTCTTCGTCATTTTTATAAAATATTTCTGAACGATACTGATATCCTGTATTAGGTCCTTGACGATTGAGTGTGGTAGGATCATGAAATTTGAAAAACAATCTAGTTATTTCTTCGTATGTAATTATTTTTGGATCAAATTCTACTTTTACAACTTCTACATGTTCAGTATCTCCGTCGCAAACTTCTTTGTAACTTACGTTTAGACTTTTGCCTCCACAGTAGCCACATTCAGTGGAAGTAATTCCTGGAATATTTTCATATTTGGTTTCGTCCCAAAAACAGCCAATGCCTCCTATAAATTTTTGCATAATATTTAAAAATTTAGTGATAAATATAATTCAAAATATCAAAATATCAAAATGATCAAAAATCAAAATTATTTAGGCGCAGTTTATATGATTATGAGTGTTCTTTTTTTTTCATTCATGGATATTTTAATTAAAATTACCGATGAATATGATGTAGGTCAAACCATGTTTTTTAGAGCGTTATTTGGTTTAATACCAATATATTTTTTAATTCCAAAAAAAAGAATTAAAGATTTTTATAAAACAAAAAATATCAAGTTGCATTTTTATAGATCATTTTTTGGAGCCATTGCGATGGCATCTATTTTTATTGGATTGAGAAATTTACAACTCGCAGAAGTTACTGCACTGGCTTTTAGTGCACCTTTATGGGTAGTTCTATTTAGTATTTTTTTTTTGAGTGAAAAAATAAGATTAAAAAGATGGATCGCAGTTGGTCTTGGGTTTATTGGTGTAGTTATAATTTCAAAACCTGGTTTTGATAATTTAAATTTTTATTATATTTATCCAATAATATTTTGTTTAGGTTTTGCTGGAGTTTCTATTCTTATTAGAAAATTAACCCTTGTTGGAGAACCTGTTTGGTTAATAGCCTTTTACTTTAGTGTAGTTAGTGGATTGGGTGGCTTGTTAACCGTTCCATTTGGAAGATGGATAATGCCCAATACATATGATTTTATATTATTAATTTTGATTGGATTGCTAGGAAGTATTGCTAATTTACTTTTAACGCAATCATACAAGCTTGCAGAAGTCACTCTAACTACTCCTTTAAAATATCTTTCACTTCTTTTTGCAATAATAATTGGATTTTATTTTTTTAATGAAATTCCTACTATTTATACATTATCAGGAGCAGCATTAATTGTTGTTTCTTCAGCAATTATTTTCTTTAGAGAAAGTGAATTAAAAAAACCTATTACTTTACCTAGACAACAATGAAGAAACCCCCTGCTTATTGGAATAAGGCAAAGAGGATACTTTCAAAAAGAGACCCTGTATTAAGAAAAATTATTAATAAATTTAATAAAGGTTATTTAACTAGCAGAAAAGATCCTTTTTTTTCATTGTGTAGAACAATAGTAGGACAGCAAATATCCACGAAAGCAGCGGATTCTATTTGGTTGAAATTTGAAATGAAATGCAAAAAAAAAATAGTTCCTAAAACAGTGTTAAAATTAACTTCCAGTTCTTTAAAAACAGTGGGTTTATCTCGTCAAAAAATAACTTATTTAAAAAATATTGCCAAAAGTTTTAATAATAAATATTTTAATATTAAAGATTTGCAAAAAATGAACGATGAACAAGCAATTACTTATATCACTCAACTAAAAGGACTAGGTGTATGGAGTGCACAAATGTTTTTAATGTTTAATTTAAATAGACCAGATGTATTTCCTACTAAAGATATAGGTTTAATAAGAGCAATATCTAAAAACTACAAAACATCCTATCCACCAAGTGATAGATTTTTAAATAGAATTTCAAAATTACATTTGGGTTACAGAAGTGTTTTTACTTGGTATATGTGGAGAAGTATTGATCCTGTTGATGTTGAATATTAGGTTCCTTCAACAATCTGTAAATTTCTTTCTGTTGTCTTTTCAGCTATTGCCCATCCATCTTGATATTCTTTGGAATTATGACATTCCATTGCCTTCCCATAACTTGGAAATTCCCATATTACAGTTCTTGGAAAATCATCACCTTCTAAATTTACATATTTGCCACCCCTGACTAATGGTTTTCCGCCATAACTTTTAATTACAGGGGTCACTTTGGCCGCATAATTTTTAAGATTATCCATATCTCCAATTTTTTTATATAAAGCTATCCAATAACCTTTCATTTTAATCTAACCACTTCATATAATTATGTTTATTTTGTTGAATATAAATTGGTAATTTTTCAAATTTAATTTTAACAAGTTTACTCCCATCTCCTATTTTGTTTACTCTTTTATCAACTTTTAAATCATAAATTGCTTTTTTATTTTCAATAATATTTTGGATTTCTTCAACAGATAATGATTGCTCATCAAATTCTCTATGATGTAAGTAAGATTTCAATTTGTATTCAATTTCTTCTGCAGTTTTTATGTTTGAAAAATGCCATCCACCATTACTAATAAATTTTATACTACTATATTTTTTTTCTGAAAATAATATATCAATTCTAAAAGGAAAATATTTTCTATCTTTTACATTTCTCAACCATTGTGGACTTAATAAATATTTTTTTCTGCAACCTTTCGTACCAGTCCATAAAAGATTAGGAATTTTTAAATCAAACTTATAATAGAACATATCTTGATGGAACATGATGATTTTTTCACTAATATTATTAAAATTGACTTCTGAAAGATTAGGTATTTCATCAACATCTGAAATTAATATAATGTCATTGTCCTCTGCTTTATTTAAACCATTTTGTATAAAATTTCTTTGTCCATTCTCTCTAAGTGCAGCGTTTAGAATATATTTTCTAGATTTTTCACCTTCACTATCATTTTCATTTACAACTTCAATTCCTTTGGGCTGTTTATCATAAACTAAATAAATAATTTTATTCTTAAATTTTTCAAATTTATTATGATTAAACATTAAATTTTTATTATCTCCTTTATGAGTAAAACTACTTTCAACTATTACAAAGTAATCAACATATTTGTCCAAAGTATTTAATCTTACATCTAAAACAACTTCTTCATCGAAGTACATGAAACAGTCAAATATTTTCATTTATTTTTTCAAAATTTGATTAAGTCTTAAAGTAGCAATTTTTTTTACCTGAATTTTTGCTTCTTCAAATTCTTCACTAACATTTTTATTTATTCTTTGTTTAAAATTATCAAGAATTTCATTTTTATTCAAATTAGCTACCGCAATAATAAACGGAAAATTAAACTTTTTTTTATAATCATGGTTTAATTGAATAAACTCCTCAAGCTCTTCTTTTGTGCAAGTATCTAATTTAGATTGGGTTTGTTCTTTTTTTGAATGTTCTGTCATAATTTTTTCAATAGCTAATTGTGGGTGTGAATTAAAAATTTCTAAATATTGTTTATCATTACATTTATCATAAACTGACAAGAAACTTTTTTGCAAAGCTTCAAAATTCAAAAAAGGTTTTAAGTTGTAGGTTTTTTCTGAAATCCAACTGGTCTTTTCAAACACATTTCCAAAGATAGATATAAAATCAGATTTACTTAAATTATTAACCTTATCTACTGTATCCATGCTTGAGTTTTCTTATCTTAGTTTTAATATTTTAATTATGCAATTATTGTATAATATATAAATAACTATTATGACAAAATTGACTACACATGTATTAGATGTTTATTCAGGTAAACCAGGCAAGGGTATTAAAGTCGATCTATATTATGTTGAAAATAACAAAAAAGAAAAACTTAACAGCGTTATATTAAATAATGACGGCAAAACCGATAAAGCTTTGATTGAAGGTGCAAATTTTAAAGAAGGTAAATACGAACTTGTTTTTTTTGTGGGAGATTATTTTAAAAAAATAACCGAGACACCAAAAATTCCATTTTTAGATGATGTAATAATAAAGTTTGGAATTTCTAATGCCACACAACATTATCATGTGCCTTTAATTGTCTCACCGTGGAGCTATTCTACTTATCGAGGAAGTTAAATGACTTCCAACATTATTAAATTTGTTCACAAAAATAAAATTGTAGAACTTTCTAATCCTGATTCAAATGAAACTTTATTAAATTTTATAAGAACAAAATTAAAAAAAACTGGAACTAAAGAAGGTTGTGCTGAGGGTGGTTGTGGCTCATGTACAGTAGTACTGGGAGAATTAGAAAATAATAATATAAATTATAAAGCAATTAATGCTTGCATTGCTTTTGTTACAAGTTTGGAAGGTAAACAACTTATATTGGTTGAAGATCTAGTTTCAAAAAATGAGTTACACCCAGTACAAAAGGCAATGGTCAATTATCACGGGTCTCAATGTGGTTTTTGCACTCCAGGATTTGTGATGTCTTTGTTTGCGATGTACAAAAATTATTCTTCTTATAATGAAGATACTATTAAAGATTCAATTCAGGGCAATCTTTGTCGATGTACTGGTTATAGACCCATAATTGATGCAGCAAAAAGCTTAAATAAAGAAAGTGGGTTTGACCATTTTAGTAAAAATAAAAAAATTACTTTAGGTCTTTTAAGAAAAATAAAAAAGAGAAATATAGCTATAATTAATGATAATAAAAAATATTTTGCACCCAAGTCAGTAAGCGAATTAAAAAGCATCCTTAGACAAGAGCCAAATTCTAAATTAATAAGCGGAGGTACTGATGTTTCTTTAATTGTTACCAAAGAAAGAAAAGATTTAAATTCTCTAATTTATATGAATTCAATTAATGAATTAAATTATATAAAAGAGAATAATAGTTACATCGAAGTAGGAGCCACAACTCCTTTAATAAATTTTGAGTCTTTTGTAAAAAAATATTTTCCTGATTTTTCTCAAATATTAAAAAGATATGGATCAGTTCAGATTAGAAATATCTGTACAATTGCAGGAAATATAGCAACAGCAAGTCCTATTGGCGATACATTACCGTTGTTATTAGCGCTTGATTCACAAATTGTGATTAAAGATAAAAGCAAAACACTAATTTTACCATTAAATGGCTTTTTTATTGGTTATCGTAAAACTAAACTTAAAAAAGGACAATTTATTCATTCAATAAGAATTCCACTGTTAAAAAAAAATATTTTCAAAGCTTATAAAATCTCGAAAAGAATTGACGATGATATTTCGTCTGTTTGTGCTTCTTTTAATATTGAAATCAATAATAATAAAATAAAAAAAATAAGAATTGCTTACGGTGGAATGTCGAGCATTCCTAAGAGAGCTTTTAACTGTGAAAAAATACTTCTAAACTCTTTTTTATCAGATAAAACAATTGATAAAGCAAAAAAATTATTAGAAAAAGATTTTAAGCCTATTACTGATACTAGAGCTAGCAAAAAATACCGTATGGAAGTTGCAAAAAATTTATTGGAGAAATGTTTTTTAGAAATTAAACAAAAAAAATTAATAAGGATAAACGCTTAAAATGAATGAAAGTTCTTTCATTGAACAAACAAGACCTCATGAAAGTGGGTCTAAACATGTTAGCGGATATGCTAATTACATAGATGACATAGTTGAGCCCGAAGGTACATTGTATGGTGCAATTGGATATAGTAAAAAAGCTCACGCAATCATTAGTAAATTGGATTTAAAAGAAGTATGGAAAAGTGAAGGAGTAGTTTCAGTAGTAACTTCTAAGGATATTCCTGGACGAAATGATGTTGGAGCTGTGCATGATGGGGACCCAATTTTTCCAAAAAAAGCTGAATATTTTGGTCAACCATTGTTCGCTGTAGCAGCAATATCAACCGAACTTGCAAGGAAAGCTGTTCTAAAAGCTAAAATAACTTACAAAACTTTAAAACCAGTTATTGATGTGAAAGATGCATTAAGAAAAAAACTTTTTGTTTTAAAAGGAAGAAAAATCAAAAGAGGAAATCCTTTAAGAAAAATTAGTAAGGCAAAAAATCATTTAAAAAATTCCTTTACATTGGGAAGTCAAGAACATTTTTATCTAGAAGGCCAAATTGCATTTGTTATTCCACAAGAAGACAATGATTTTAAAGTTTATTCTAGCACACAACATCCAAGTGAAACTCAGCAAATCATTGCCAAGATGCTTAATCAAAAAAACAATAGCATAAATGTTGAAGTAAGAAGAATAGGAGGAGGTTTTGGTGGCAAAGAAACTCAAAGTTTTATTTTTGCCTCAATATGCACTTTATTATCAAAAAAAACAAAACGTCCTGTTAAACTTAGAATGGATCGTGACGATGATATGTTAATAACGGGTAAACGACATGATTTTCATGCTGATTATGAAGTAGGATTTAGTGACAAAGGAATTATAGAAGGTGTAAAAATAAAATTGTTATCGAGATGTGGAATCTCACCAGACTTATCTGGTGCAATTAATTCTAGAGCTTTATTGCATATTGATAATGCTTATTATCTTTCAGATGTATCAGTTGAAAATTATCTCTGCAAAACTAACACATCATCTTCCACCGCATTCAGAGGATTTGGTGGAAATCAAGGCATGATGATTATAGAAAATATTATTGATAATGTTGCAAAGTATTTAAAGAAAGATTCTGCAAAAATAAGAAAAATAAATTTTTATCAAAAAAATAAAAAAAATATCACGCATTATGGCATGAGGATTCAAGATAATGTTGTTAATGAAATCTTTAGCAAACTAATTAAATCTTCTAATTATAAAAATAGAAGATTAAATATAAAAAAATTTAACTTAAAGAACAAATACTTGAAAAAAGGACTTGCAATAACTCCTGTTAAATTTGGAATTTCATTTACTACAACTCATCTTAATCAGGCAGGAGCTTTAGTACATATTTATTATGCCGATGGTACTGTCGATGTATCTACAGGCGCAATTGAAATGGGCCAAGGAACCTATACAAAAATTGCACAGTTAGTAGCTAATGAGCTAGGTTTAAATTTTAATAAAATTAAAGTTTCATCTACTCGTACCGACAAGGTTCCAAATACGTCAGCTTCAGCAGCAAGTTCAACAACTGATCTAAATGGAGCAGCTGCAATTAATGCAGTGAGTAAAATAAAACAAAACTTAGCATTGTTCGTAAAACACAAATATAAATTAAAAAGCGATAATGCTATTTATAAAAACGGCAGGGTTAAATTTAGAGGAAAGACATTTTTATTTAGTTCATTAATAAAAGAAGCATATCTTAACAGGGTTTCATTGTCATCTTCAGGATTTTATTCAACTCCAAAAATACATTTTAATAATAAAACTTTTAGTGGCAGACCATTTCTATACTTTTGTTATGGAGCAGCAGTTTCTGAAGTTTTAATTGACACTCTAACTGGTGAAAACAAAATTTTACGTGTAGATATACTCCATGACCATGGTAGAGCAATTAATCCTGCAATTGAAAAAGGGCAAATTGAAGGAGGGTTTGTACAAGGCGCAGGATGGTTAACAATAGAAGAAGTAAACTGGAAATCAAATGGAGAGCTTACTACTCATTCACCATCTACTTATAAAATACCTGCTGTAAATGATATGCCAGAAAAATTTAATGTAAAAATTTTTAAAAATATAAATAAAGAAAACGTTGTAAATAAATCCAAAACAACTGGCGAGCCTCCACTAATGTTGGGAATGTCAGTTTTTTTTGCAATTAAAGATGCAATTGCTTCAGTAGGAAATTATAAAATTATACCAAATCTTAATGCTCCAGCTACTCCTGAAGCAATTTTATTAAGCATAAATGATATAAAGAAAAAATTATGAAAAATAAATTTATGCAAAAAGCAATTGAGCTTTCTATAGAGAGCATTAATAGTGGGGGAGGTCCATTTGGCTCAGTAATTGTAAAAGGTGATAAAATTATTTCTGAAGGAATGAACAGAGTAGCAGTCAATAATGATCCAACAGCTCATGGCGAAATAACTGCTATTAGACAGGCTTGTAAAAAATTAAATACATTTGATTTAAATGGGTATGAACTTTATACGAACTGCGAACCATGTCCCATGTGTTTATCGGCAATTTATTGGTCTCATATTAACAAAGTATATTATGCCAACACAAGAGATGATGCTCATAAAATTGATTTTTTAGATCCAATTATTTACACAGAACTTCAAAAAAGCAACGAGGAGAAAAAAATTCAAATGGTTCAAATGATGAGAGCAGAAGGTTTAAAGGCTTTCGAAATTTGGGATAAGAAAGTTGATAAGATAAAATATTAATTATGGAACTTGTTCCTTATGCATTAAAATGGCTTGAGCTTGTCCTAAGATGGGGACATGTTTTGTTCGCTATTTTGTGGGTTGGTAACAGTTTTTTATTTAATTATTTAGACAATAAACTTAACAAAGATATCTCAAGTGAAGATATTGATGGAGAAGGTTATTTAATGCACTCAGGATATTATTATAAATTAACTAGGTTAAAAAAGTCTCCACCTCTTCAATATCTTAATAGTTTAGTAATTTTTAAATGGCAAAGCTATTTAACATTTATAACAGGAATACTTCTTTTAGTTATTATTTATTATTATAATTCTGGAATTTTAATGGTTGATAAAAGAGTTTTGCAAATATCGCCTCTTTATGCGATTCTGATATCTTTATTATCCCTTATTGTTTCTTGGTTTGTTTATGATTTTTTATGCAAATCTAAATTTATTAATAATAATATTTTATTCATATCAATCATATTTATTTTGCTCATTATTGTTTCTTTTATTTTAACAAAAATATTTGGTCCAAAATTTGCATTTCTAAGTGTTGGTTTAATCATTGGTACAAACATGTTTGGAAATGTTTTTACGGCAATCATTCCAAATCAAATGAATATAATCAATAGTAGTAAAAAAAATGAAAAATTTGATGCCAGCTTGTCTTTGGTAGCTAAACAAAGGTCAATTCATAATAATTATTCTACATTTCTGGTATTATTTATTATGCTTTCAGGTCACTACAGTTTTATAGTTTATCACAAATATAACTGGTTAATTTTATGTTTAGTTGCATTAATTTCTGGCACGGCAAGGCATTATTTTAATTTAAGAGGAAGAAACATTCACAGGTTGTATATTTTAATTAGTTCAATTTTATCTTTAGTTGTTCTTGCAGTTTTACTTTTAATTTTTAAAAATTAATATTATAGAAATATATGTCTGAAAAATTAATTGTTAACTGGGAAGAGTATAATGCAACGGTAGAAAAGTTAGCAATTCAAATAGATGAAAGTAGATACAAGCCTACAATATTGATTGGCATTATGCGAGGTGCCGCCCCCATGATTGATGTATTGAGCAGGGTATTCAAATTGAAATGTGCATATTTAGCAGTCGAGTCTTATAGTGGCAAAGGAGTTGAGGATGAGCAAGGAAACATTGTTTTTTCAAGAGAGATGAGTTCAATAGCTCCAAATATGGGAGGAAGAATTCTCTTATGTGATGATTTATCTGATACAGGAATTACCTTTATTAAAAGCATAGATTGGTTAAGAAAATACAAGCCAATTAAAGATACAATAGAAGATATTAAGACAGCAACACTTTGGAAAAAAAAGAAATCAACTTTTGAAGCAGATTATTGTGCTGTAAAATTAGAATCTAATCCTTGGATAGTACAACCTTTCGAAATTTACGAAGAAATAAGAATAGAACAAATCAAAAAAAAACATCAAAAATAAAAAAGGCGATCTAATAAGACCGCCTTTTTTTAAATAACTATATTGTTTTGCTAAGCAACCGCAAAGCTTATTAAACTTAATAGTGCAATAACGTAAATAGCAGGATTTATATCAAGTTTACCTGATAATATTTTAATTGCAGCGTAAGAAATAAATGCCAAAGCTATTCCATGTGAAATAGAATATGTAAATGGCATTGCAATCATACAAAGTACCGCTGGCCCCGATTCTGCAATATCATCCCATTCTATATCAACAATATTTCTCACAAATAGAGTTGCAATATAAACCAATGCAGCTCCATCTATTTCTTTTGGCAAACTCGTAGCTAATGGACTGAAGAATAAACATAATAAGAATAGAATACCTATTACTAATGATGTCATTCCAGTTCTACCACCAGCTTTAACACCTGCGGCAGATTCAACATAAGTTGTTACAGTTGATGTTCCCATCATTGCGCCAGCAACAGTCGATACACTGTCAGAAAGCATAGCTTTACCAATATCTTTAATTTTACCATCTTTGCCAATTTTACCAGCTACATTTGCAACACTAGTTAGTGTTCCAGCCGTATCAAAAAAGTCGATAAAAAATAATGTAAATATCACAGTTACCATTGATGCAGATAAAGCGGCACCTAAATCAAACTTGAACAAGTAAGTCATTGATGGCACTTCACCAATCACACCATTAAATTGACCCCAGCCTGTGATCCAAGCTATTATACTGAATGCAATAATTCCAATTATAATATTTCCTTTGATTCCTTTTTTCTCCATCACAATCATAGAAATAAAAGCTCCAGCACCCAATAATAGAAGCGGATTAGAAAGATCTCCAAGCTGAACTAAAGTTACAGGATTGTCTGCAGTTAACCCCATAATTTCGAATCCAATGAGTGCTAAGAATAATCCTATACCAGCCCCAATACCAAGTTTTAAACTTTTTGGAATTGAGTTAATTAACCAAGCTCTGATGGGTGTTAGTGAAACGATCAAGAACACTACACCGGCAACTAATACAGCTCCCAAAGCTTCTTCAGGAGTATAGTCCATTCCAAGACATACAGTGTAAGCAATAAATGCATTTATTCCCATTCCAGGTGCTAGTCCAACAGGCCAGGTTTTTGCGTAAAAGGCGGCTATAAAACAAGCAAGTGCCGCCGCACATGCTGTGGCAGTAAATACACCGCCAAAGTCAAAGCCACCGTCAGATAATATAACTGGATTTAAAAACATTATATATGCCATTGTCAAAAAAGTTGAGACACCGGCAACAACTTCTGTTTTAAAATCAGTTTTATGTTGTTTATATTTAAAGTAGTTATCTAACATTAGACCTCCAATTTTTGTCATACTATAATAGATAATTTTTGTTATACTCTATAGATTCGAATAAAAAAATTCTAATGAATATTTCCACAATCCCAAAAAATGTCATTAAAATGCTATTTTATACAACTTTTAAGTTAATATTTATGACATATTTTGATGCTACTGTATGTTAATGAAAACAAAAATTATAATTATTCTATTTTCAATTTTATTAATGATATCTGGCTGTCAAACTATAAAGAAGAAATCAGATGAAGTTGCAGAAAAAGAAAATGAAAGATTTGGTCAATTTATAGGAAAACAAGTTACAGAATTAAAAATGGAATTAGGCTCTCCAACAGAAGATTATATAAACGAAATAGGAAACGAAACTTTAGTTTATAAAACAAAAAAATATGGAATTCCTTGTGAGAGAAAGTTTGAAATTAATACAGGCGGCACAATAGTTGGATTCACTTCAAGCGGATGTATTTAATTATTCAAAAAAATAAATAATTTTAGAAACTTGTGGGGACTTTGTCCCCACAAATAAGGTTGATACTTATTTAATTTCAATAAGTTTTTTCTTTTTATAGTCTGGTACAATTCTTTCACAAGCGATTGTTAAAAGACCATCTTTTAGCTCTGCACCACTTACTTTTACATCATCTGCAATTGTAAATGATCTTGCAAATTGTCTTTGAGAAATACCCTTATGAATAATTTCACCTTCTTTGTCTTTATCTTCAGATTTACTAACCTGCTTTGTTTTAACAGTTAGTAAATTGTCTTCAAACTCAACTTCAACATCTTTCTTGTTAAAACCAGCAAGAGCAACCTCGATAGAGTACTTGTCCTTTCCAGTTTTTCTTATGTTGTATGGTGGATAATTTGATTGCATGCTCAAACCTCCATTGCTCAACATACTTTCAAATTGGTCAAACATATCGTCAAAACCAACTGAAAAAGGTCTTAGTGAGTTAAATATAGATAGATCCTTACTTGTCATAATATCCTCCTTTGTTAGCAAGGTTATTTATATGAAAGTCCCATTAGGCAACTTTCTATATACATGTAAGTATGAAAATTTAATTTTCAATAAGATTGGATTAAATCTTATCGCAAATTTTTAATGCAAAAGCATAGTCTAAAGATACTTCCTCTATAACGTTATCTCTTCCAGATTTTCCTCCATGTCCTGCATTCATTTCAGTTTTTAATAAAAGTAAATTATTGTCAGTTTTATAATCTCTAAGTTTTGCGGTGAACTTTGCTGGTTCATCGAAAAGAACTCTATTATCACTTAAACTTGTTGTAATAAAAATATGAGGATAATCAATTTTTTTTATATTGTGGTAAGGGGCATAAGAATAAATATAATCAAAATGCTCCTTATTTTCTTTGGCATTACCAAATTCATCAAATTCTCCAACAGTTAAGGGCAAGGAATGATCTAAATTAGTAGTAAGTGAGTCTACAAATGGTACAGACATAATAATTCCTAAAAACAATTCTGAAGCTTGATTAACTACTGCTCCCATCAATAAACCGCCAGCAGATACACCCATTCCAATTATTTTTCCTTTTGAGGTATATTTTTCTTTAATTAAGAACTTTGCAACTGCTATGTAATCTTCAAATGTATTTTTCTTGTTCAATAATTTTCCTTCTTTCCACCACTTCATACCTCTTTCCATTCCTCCTCTTATATGGGTTGTTACCCAAATAATATGTCTATTAATTAAGCTTAATCTTGTAGAAGAAAAACTTGGAGACATAGAATTTCCGTAAGAGCCATATCCGTAAAGTAACAAATTAGCTGAACCATCCACTTTAGTTTTTTTGTGTCTAGTGATTGTAATTGGAACCATTCTTCCATCGAATGATTCACATTCAAGTCTTTCCACAATATAATCATCAGGATTATGACCCGAAGGTATTTTTTGCTCTTTAACTAATTTTTTTTCTTTTGTTTTTAAATTATATAAATAAGTTCTAGCTTGAGTTTTTGGAGAAGAATAACTTAAATGAACAAGATCAGTATTTTTATCTCTTTGTATTAATGAGATTGAAGGAACAATTACTTTTTCATCAACAAAATTTAATTCTTCTTCTACATTTGTTTTTGCATTTCTTACAAAAAGTTTTCCAAGAGCATTTGAAGTTTCAGATCTTAAAACCCAATCATTTAAAAAAACTAATCCACCAATTAAAATTTCATCCTTTGGTTCAATATAAGTTTCCCAATTTTGGATTAATAAATCTTTACATTTATCAATTTTAAAATCTTCTGCGTTGTCATTTGTATGGTTATAAAAATAACCATTCCAAGAATTAACAGAGTATAAAATTCCTCTTTTTCTTTTTTTTATTAATTTTGGCCGAGGTTTTTCTTCATTTACCTCAAAATAATATTGTTCAGAAGTACTATGATCTGAAGTTGTAATAAAAAAATATTTTTCATCTGAACTTAGCCCAATTCCCACTGTAAAAGCTTCACTTTTTTCTTCGAAAATTAATTCATCTTCTTTTACCGAGGTACCTATTTTATGTCTTAGTATTTTTCTTGGTCTGTGATGCTTATCTAGTTTTGAGTAAAAAAAATATTTATCATCCAAACTAAAGCTTATACTTCCTGAAGTTTCCTCAATTTTATCAGTAATTAACTTATTTGATGAAATATCCCTGATATAAATTGTGTAGTATTCGGAGCCTTTTAAATCTAAAGAATATCCTAAATATTTGTCATTCCAACTGACCTCAAGATCACCAACTCCAAAGTATTCAGTATTTAGTTTTTCTTTTTCTTTATCACCATTCCAAATTTCTTCAATTTTGTTGGTTCCAATCTTTTTTCTTAATTTTATAAAGTAATTTCCTTTAGTTGTAGTTTTTATCCAATATTCATACTCTTTATCTTTATATGGAAGTGATTCATCGTCTAATTTAATTCTTCCTTTAATTTCATCAAAAAGTTTTTTTTGTAAATTTTTTGTGTCTTTTAGATGATATTTTGTATACGCATTTTCCTCTTCTAAATATTTCTTAACTTTTGGGAGAAGTTTTGATCTATCTTTTAATACTTCTAGAATGTTTGATTGATGAATCCAGCTATAATTATCCTCCCATGTTATATTGTGACAAGATTTTAGTTCAGATTTTTTTTCTAGATGTGGTATTTTCATAAAAAGGTTTAGATATATGAATATAATGTTTTATTCACTAATTATTTTTATAATTGTTTATTTATTGCTAAAATTTATAGCCAGCTCATCAACAAAAAGACTTTCAAAAATTGTAAGAATTGCTATTTTTATTTTCTCAATTATTTTGGCAATAGTCTTTGCATTTGGGGGAAGATTTTTACTTTCATTACCTTTAATTCTTTTAAGTTTAGGAGTTATAAAATTAAAGGGACTCACATTGTACCAATTAATAGGCTTGTTTAGACTTATCCAAACACTGAGAAATTCAGGAAGATTTTCTTTCAATCAAAATCAAAATTATAGTAAGTCTTCAAGCCTTTCTTTAGATGAAGCATATAAAATTTTAAATTTAGATAAAAAAAAAGGCGTGACAAAACAAGATGTTCAAAAAGCCCACACAAAAATTCAAAAGAAAATTCACCCCGATGTTTCACCAGAAACAGCAAGATTGTCTGCAATAGTCAATGAAGCTAAAGAAGTAGTTTTAAAAAGTCTAAATTAGTTAAGAATTTTTTGAAATTTATAAAAAATCTTTAAAGGATTAATTTTATCTTTGCCCAAAGTATTATGTTCAACTGTTTCTTCACCGTCTGGAATAATTGGATACATTTTCGGACTGTAACTTCCATAAAGTAAAGGAGTGTCTGACATTAAGACAATGGTTGGTATTTCCAGTGCTGCTGACAAGTGACTGAAACTTGAGTCGTTGCAAACAGAAATTTTACAATTTTTAATAATTGGCAGAATATCAATTAAATCTAATTGATCTAGCGCCAAACATTTACTTTGAAATTTAGAGTTTAATATTTCTTTTAAAATTTCTTGCTCCTCATTTTTAGTTCCAGTTGCTAAAAAAAATCTACAATCATATTTTTCTGAGCATAATTGCATAAATTTTATATAAATTTTAGATGGAATTCTTTTTGTTTCTCCAGAACCTCCAGTACCTAGTAGAATATTTAATTGGTTATTTAAAATTTCATACTTCGATTTAGCTTGTTCAATTAGATTTGTATCAATAGAAATAATTGGATTACTTGGAACGTCTATGTTTAATTCTTTTTTTAAAAATGTCTGTGCAGCTTGAATAATATGTTGATTTTTTTTTTCGAATAGAGGGTATTGATATATCTCTTTAATTCTTGCTAATTTAGAAATTAAGTTGAATCTTAATGATGAATTAAAAATAAATACTTTATCAAATTTATATTTTTTTAAATCATTTATTAGTTTAAGAGCTCCTCCAATACCGTCATGACGTCCTTTTATGCTTTTATTATCTCTGTCTAGAATAATGATTTCGCTAATATTTGGATTTTTATTCAATAATTTTGAAGCCTTTGAGTTTTCTTTAACCAGCAAACTAACTGGGCATGCATATTTCCTTGCTATAGCTTCTATAAATGGCAAAAAAATTACCATATCACCAATACCCATTCTATTTTGTACTGCTAAAATTTTCATTTAATGTTTTATAATCTTTACTAAATTTTTTTTTTATATAAATTTTATTTATGAGTAAAATTGAAGGCATTTATGCGGCTACAGTGTCAGTTTTAGAGGAAAATCTATCATTAAATGTAGATAAAACGACCAAACATGCTGAAAACTTAATTGATCAAGGATGTCATGGTGTTGCAGTTTTCGGGAGCACAGGACAAGCTCAATTAATTCCAATAGGTGAAAAAATAAGAATGATCAATTATCTATCAACCAGCAAATATAAAGATAAATATATTATAGGAACAGGACTAAATTCTTTAAGTGAAACAATAAATTTAATGAAAATTGCAATTTCGTTAAATTTTAAAAAATTTTTGATAATGCCACCAGCTTATTATAAATATGGTGATAGTGATGCAATTATTTTTTTTTCAAAAATAGTAAAACAGGTACCAGAAAGCGAAATCATTTTGTACAACTTTGAAAAACTATGCGGTTATAAATTTAGTATTAATTGTATCGAAGAATTGGTAAAGAGATTTCCAAACCAAATAGTTGGTGTAAAAGATAGTTCTTATAATTTATTTGAAAAATTAAAAATTGATAATTTTTCAGTTTTGCCAGGTTCTGAAGAAAAACTGTTAAAAGGATTAGAATTGGGCTGTTCTGGAATAATTACAGCAACCTGCAATGTTACTGCTTCATTAGCTAGGAAAGTGTATGACGATTTTAATGACAATAAAGAGCAAAAATTTAATAAAAAACTTTGCTCAGTAAGAAAAATTTTTGAAGAATTTAATTTAATATCAGCAATACATTCCTTTATGGCTCAGAAAGACAAATCTTACATTAATCTTTTGCCACCTTTAAGTATTTTAAATAATAATGATCAGAAAAGATTATTTGAGGAACTAAAAAAAATAAATTTTAATATAACAAATTTAAAGGCTGCTTAAATGTATTTAGCATCATTTTTAAATAAATTAATTAAAGAGGACGGATTTATATTAGTTGATGCTAATAATAATAAACGTGTAATTGGAATTCCAATAAAAGAAAATCCAATTATACTTAAACTTTTAGACAAAGCATTACATTATAAACTTTTATTTTATCCAGATTTATATTTTGGCGAAGCTTATACCGATGGTTCAATTAAAATTGAAAATGGAACTTTAAGTGATTTTTTAAATATTTACCTTAAAAATAAAGGTAGGTCTGAAATAAATAAATTTAATAAACTTATAAACAGCTTAAGGGGATCATATAGATTTTTAACAAGTTTTAATTTTGTTAAAAAATCTAAATCAAATGTAGCACACCATTATGACATTTCAGATGATCTATATGAATTATTTTTAGATTCTCAGAGACAATATTCTTGTGCATATTTTAAAGATGAAAATGATTCTTTGGAAACAGCTCAAAATAACAAAATCTATCATATTATAAAAAAACTTAATTTGAAACCTAATCAGAGAGTTTTGGATATAGGGAGTGGTTGGGGATCGCTTGCATTGGAAATAGCAAAAAAATCTCAATGCGAAGTTGTTGGCATAACATTATCTGAAAATCAATTTGAATATAGTAAGAAAAAAGTAAAAGATATGAACTTAGAAAATCAAGTTGAATTCAGACTTATAGACTATCGTCAGCTGACTGAAAAGTTTGATAAAATCGTTAGTGTTGGTATGTTTGAACATGTAGGAAGAAAGTTCTATAAAAAATATTTTGAACAAGTGTCGAATCTACTTAGTGATGATGGAGTTGCCTTAATACATACCATAGGTTCTGTAAATCCTCCAAGAGATCCGCAACCTTGGATTACAAAATATATCTTCCCTGGAGGATATACACCAAGTTTAAGTGAATTAGCTGATCCAATTGAAAAATCTGGTCTAGCTATTTCAGATTTAGAAATTTTAAGATTGCATTACTCTCATACATTAAGGCATTGGAAAGAAAGGTTTTTAAGTAAAAAGGATAAGATTGTAGAAATGTCTGGCGAGAATTTTTTTAGAATGTGGGAATTTTATTTAACAGGATGTGAGATGGCATTTAAATGGGGTGATCACGTTGTATTTCAATTTCAGCTTACAAAAAAAATAAATTCGATACCTATTACAAGAGACTATATTTATTAGGCAATTCTTGGTAAATCGTAATTAGTAACTTTATGAGAAAAAAGAAAAAAAATATAAAAAAAAGAAAAAATAAAATAGTAAAAAAAACATCCAAAATTAAAAAAAAATTACTTAAAAAGAAGATTAAAATCAAAAAAATAATAGTTAGAAAAAAGAAAAAAATTAAAAAAAAAATAACTAAAAAAAAACTACTTAAAAGAAAAATTAAGATCAAAAAAATACTAGTTAGAAAAAAGAAAAAAATTAAATCACGTATAATAAAAGAAAAAGAAAGCTTTCTTCTAGAAATAGTTAGATTTAAAGAAGAATTAAAATCTAATTTTAAATTAAAAATAAATTTTGGTTTGAAAAAAGTAATCCAAAGTTTTTTTAAAAAAATTTATAATAAAGTTCAAGAATACAAGAGAGATTACAATAGATTAAGTGTTGAAGAAAAGAAAAGGATTAAATTAAAAGAGCTTGAAAGACAAGAAAAAGAAAAAGAAGAAAAGAAAAGGATTAAATTAAAGGAGCTTGAAAGACAAGATAAAGAAAAAAGAGAGATAGAAAAGCAAAAAAAAGCTGAAGAAGAATTTCAAATAAAATTAAAGGAAAAGGAACTCAGAGAAGAGATTCGTTTAGAAAAAGAAAGAGCAAAAGATATAAAAAAATTTCTAAGACAAGAACAAGCATTTTTAAGAAAAGAACAATCAGAGAGACAAAGAAAATTTTTACAAGAACTCAAAATTGAGCGACAAATAGAAAAATTTAGAATTAGAGAAGTCAAAGAATTAGAAAAACTTGAAAAGATTTCATTACAGGAAAAAAGAGAAAATTATGTAGAACTTCAAGAACGTATCGATAAGTTAAAAGAAAAATATCAATTAATTAGAGACCAAAAAATTAGAGAAAGAGTTGAATCTTTAGGAGTAAAAATTCAAGAAGGAGATGATAGAGGAATTTTACTTCAAAAAGAAAAAGAATACACATTAGCAAGACAAAAAATTGAAACTGCTCTTGAAAGTTTTTATAGAAGCGCAAATAGTTTAGTGTTTCAACTTAACAAAAGACATATCACAAGACATATGTCTATTTTTAGATGCATTGATAGAAGATTTGAAACTGGAGAAATATTTATTAAATGGGATGAAGTGCCAGATGATGAATGGCTAATATTAATTTATATAAAAGATAATTCTCCGGACAAAGGAATAATTATAGAAGATAAATCAAACCCTGAAAAAAATGTTTCAAATGAATTTAAACCTAGCGAAATATTTAAAGCTTCAGACATGATGGTAGATTCTTTAACTCAACTTCTTGCTAGAGAAAGAGGAAAAAAAGAAAATTAATCTTTTAGTCGCTGACATAAACAGACACACCTCTCGAATTAATATCCACATCAAATTTTTTGTGTAGAGGCGGAAATGCTCTTTGAGAACAATCAAGTCTATCGCAAGTTCTACAAGATACACCAATAGGAATTTCTGATTTCTTATCATTAATATTTAAGTTTTCAGTATAAACAAAATCTTTTGCATATTTAGCTTCACAGCCCAAACCGATTGATAACATACTTCTTGTTTCTCCGTATCTTCCAATACCTTTTTCAACTGTTCGAGCTATACAAACATATTTTTCTCCATTTGACATTTTACTTACTGCTGTTTGAATTTTTCCTGGAGTTGTAAAAGCCGAGTAAATATTCCATTTAGGACAAGCGCCACCATATCTAGGAATTCCGATTCCAGACATTGAAAATCTTTTTGATATATTTCCAGCAATATCTACTCTTAACATATGGAAAGGAATCCCTAGAAGTTTTGGATCTTGCAAACATGTAACTCTATGTGATACCTGTTCAAAAGAAGTAGCAAAGGTATTTTGAAGCAATTCTAAATCATATTTTAGTTTTTTACATTCCGAATGGAATAATTTGTAAGGCATTAAAATAGCAGCACCACAATAATTTAGTAAAGCAACTTTAGTTAATTTTTTAGACTCTGAAGTTGGAAAGTGAAAATTTGATAAATATTCTTCTATCTCTTTCGCAGCTCCTTCCTGAGCTATTTGAGATGATGCATAAAGTTTTTTTGTTTCCAATGAAATATAATCAGACAACAAAAGCTCTTTTTTATCTTGATTATATATTTTTGAAAAAGGTTTACCTTCATCTGGAATAATATCTTTTACAGTAATTTTATATTCAGTTTTCAAAAAATCACATAAAGACAAGTATCTGGTTCTATTGTTGCTTTGTATTTTTTCAAAAATTGTTTCTGCAAATTCTTCAAGTTTTGGAAAATAATTTTTATTTTCTTGTATAAAATCTGAAACTACTTCACCTGGAAAAGAATTTTTTCTATTATCAACCATCTTTCCAGATAATTTCTCTACTTTATCAATTATTTCATGATCTTTCTTTTTATAGTTATCACCCAGCTTAATTAAAGCTCTTGCAATTTTAGGATTGGTATTTACTAAATCTTGAACTTCAGGGCCAAGAATATCTAAGTCTTCGAATAATTTATCATCAAGGAGTTCTGAAATATTATTTGCTAAATTAAGATCAGATTTTGATGTTAAATCTGATAGTTCAATCTTCAATTCTTGACAAACTTTAAGAAGCAAATCGCCATCTATCTTTCTTTTTCCACCTTCAATTAAATTTAAATAACTTGGCGAGATGTTTAATTGTTCAGCAAGTTTATTGGCCTGAATACCTAATTGTCTTCTAAAAACCTTTATCTTGGGACCAATTTTTAAATCTAATTGACTCATATTTTCTATATGTAAATTTTGTCAATTATTATTTACAAGAAATTGTGTTGATTTACAAGTGTTTTAAAGATTTTAGTAGAATTAGTAAATCTTGTAAATTACAAGGTTTACATGGACAACAAAAACAACAGTAAAAGTAAAGAAAACAAGTCTCAAATCACTCAGAAAGAGGATTGCAGACA
>Ga0208336_1000020_pt1 | contig 66982 bp, 57 predicted proteins | sample DeeseametaMP0372_FD_184212 | JGI IMG/M metagenome (GOLD analysis project Ga0208336, IMG submission 184212) | Marine microbial communities from the Deep Atlantic Ocean - MP0372 (SPAdes) | ecosystem: Environmental > Aquatic > Marine > Oceanic | place: East of Porto Seguro, South Atlantic Ocean...
GCGCTTTTCAAGATAGACTCCTTTATTTAGAAGTAAGATTATAGACAAAGTTCAGTGAATAGTTCAAGTAAAGACATTTTGACAATAAAATTGACCTATCGTTAAATGAAGAGGTATTTTTAGGGATAATGTTTCGGCAATTTATTATCATTTTAACCATTGTATTGGTTCCCTTATGTTGGGCACAGAAGGATTATAGGGATTATAATCAAGAATTAAAAGCACAAAGCAATGCAATCCAATCGCTTCGCAACGAAATTGAAGCGACTAAAAAACGCATTCAATCTGAAAGTAGAAAAGAAAAATCTTCTGTTCGTCGTGTTTCAAACCTGTCGGAAGAAATTTCTCTATTGCAAAGACTATTAAAGGAAATTAAAAAAGAAGAAAAATTGCTTGTTGCTGATATTTCAAGGACAGGAAAGCAAATTGCCCAAAGTGAAGTTGAATTAGATACAATCAGAGTTCGCTATGCAAGGCGGTTGGTAAAAATGTATAAAAAAGGGCAATTGTCTAATTTGGAAAAAATCTTTAGCTCCACTTCCTGGCGCCAAGCCGTTTATAGGACAAAATATTTAAAAATTATTTCTGATCTGGATCAGAAAACACATAATACAATTCGATCTTTGTTGATTGAAATTGGCAGACAGAAACTGAGCCTGGAATCTGTGTTGAGGAAAAAACGCCGTTTAAAAAGGGATCGGGAACAAACGCTCTCCCAGGTAAGGGATAAAAAAAGAAGGGAACAGCGTGAGTTAACCAAAATTCGGAGAAGCCAAAAAGATTTAAAAACATACCTTACGGAAAAACAGGTAGGTGTAAAACAGTTAGAAGCAATCATAACCAAAATTCGAGAAGATATTGACCGAGTAGAAAGGGAAGAGCGAATTCGAAGACAGCAACGGGCTCTCAAAGCAAAAGAATTTCCCAAATTAAAAGGGCAATTGGCCTGGCCTGCTGAGGGAAGGGTGATAACAAAATTTGGACGTCAATGGAATCCAAAACTAAAAACAACCACAGAAAATCCGGGGATTGATATTAAAGGTAAACCAGGATCGGAAGTCCGGGTAGTTTTAGGTGGAATTGTGACCACAATAACTTTTATCCGAGGGTTTGGCACTACAATTATTGTGGATCATGGGAATGGTTTTTATACTGTTTATAGCCATGTGACCAATATAGAAATAAATGAAGATAGTGAAGTACGAGGCGGTGATGTGATTGCCTATATGGGAGATTCAGGTTCCATCAATGGATCTCAACTGCATTTTGAAGTATGGGGAGAAGGAAAAATACTAGATCCAGAAAAATGGCTACAGAAAAAATAATTTTTAAAAATTATCAACCCTTGGTTTGGGAGAGGTTTCTCAGGGCGAAATCCAACCGACGTGTTGGAAGTGCGTATTTATTTACGGGGCCAAGAGGTTGTGGTAAAGAATGGGGTGCTATCGAATTTGCAAAACTATTGAATTGCGAATCGCAGGATGCGGCGCCATGCAATCATTGTCCTTCATGCACAAAATTTGCATCTCTTCAGCACCCCAATATGAAACTTATTGTACCGCTGCCAGGGGGAAATAAATCAAACCAAAGTTTAAATCCACTGGACAGCCTTAAAAAGGAAGATTTTGAATATTTGACTGAAGCAATAAAAATTAAAGCTACGGAGCCATTCTATAAAATTCAAGTTCCGGCAGCACGACGCATTACCATTAATTCTGTTCGAGAATTACGCCGGTCTATCTATCTTAAGTCTCTTTCTAATGGTCGGAAAGTTGTCATCATTTTTGATGCTCATTTATTATCAGAAGGAATGGGTGAATCAGCCAATGCACTATTAAAAATTTTGGAAGAACCGCCTCCAAATACATCTCTTATATTGGTGACGGACAAAAAGTCAGCCTTATTACCCACAGTCATCAGCCGGTGTCAACCTATTATTTTTTCTGCTTTAAGTCTTGAAAATATTAGAATGATTATGGAGAACGATGGCATTGATAATACACTGGCCGCGCAAGCGGCGATTGTTGCAGGTGGGAATGTTCATTTGGCCAAAGAAATCGCCAATCATTCAACCAATGATATTTTAGCTGAAGCTGAGGCATTGGCTAAATCAATGACTCGGGTGGATGAAAAAGGCTGGCGAGATTTTATAAACACTAATGCCATGATAGCTAGTCGAAAACCAGAAGAGTTTAAGTTTAATATATATTTACTCCAGCTCTGGTTTCATCAAGCATATAGAATGAAAACAGAGGACAATACAAACCAACTCTTACCGGAGATAACCAAATCTATAGAAAAATTTAATGAAATCTATCCTAAAGCTAATTTAGCAGAAATTAATAAAGTTTTGGAAGAAACGACCGAATCACTGGTTCGCAATTTGTACATACCCTTAACTTTGACTAACCTGTTAATTACGATTCAGGAACTTTTAAAAGGCAAAATACCCATAACTGTAGTATGAACACATTTTATCTCACAACACCCATCTATTATGTAAATGATAAACCGCATATTGGACATGCTTATACAACCATCCTTGCCGATGTCCTGACACGGTTCCATCGGAAGACAGGTGAGGATGTCTTTTTTCTTACCGGCCTAGATGAACATGGTCAAAAGGTGCAGCAAGCTGCAGAAAATCGAGGTGTGGATCCAATAGATCACTGCGATGAAATGGCTCCGAGATTTCTCGAATTATGGAAAAAACTTCATATTCAGAATGATGATTTTATCCGTACGACTGAAAAACGGCATGTGGCTGTGGTTCAAAAAATCCTTCAAGACGTTTTCGATAGTGGTGATATTTATGAAGACGAATACGAAGGCCTTTATTCTATATCGGAAGAAAGATTTATTACAGAGAAAGAAGCGGAGTCCGGCGATTTTAGAGATATTAAGAAAATAAAGGAAAAGAATTATTTCTTTAAAATGTCACAATATCAACAACCTCTGATTGATCATATTCACAAAAACCCAAAATTCATTCAACCGGAACATCGAAAAAATGAAGTTCTGGGATTTTTGAAAAAACCATTAGGGGATCTATGTATTTCACGCCCGAAATCCCGGTTAAACTGGGGGATTGAATTACCCTTTGATTCGAATTATGTGACCTATGTTTGGTTTGATGCCTTGATTAATTATATTACAGCAGTGGGTTACAATGTGGATGAGGATAGTTTCAACAAATATTGGCCAGCCAATTATCATTTGATTGGTAAAGATATTTTGACCACACATTCCGTCTATTGGCCAACCATGTTAATGTCGGCGAAATTGTCGCTGCCCCTGGGCATTTTTGCACATGGATGGTGGCTCAGCGGTGAATCCAAAATGAGTAAATCATTGGGCAATGTGGTGGATCCTCTTGGACTCATCGAAGAATATGGCGTGGATCCGGTACGGTATTATCTCATGCGTGAAATGGTTTTGGGGCAGGATGCCAATTTCACCATGGCATCCTTTATCAAGCGCTATAATAGCGATCTTGCAAACGATTTTGGAAATTTATTGAGCCGTGTTTCAAACCTTTTGAAGAAGTTTTTTAATGGAAAAATTCCCATGGATGAAGATAATTCTCCTGAAGGGATGGTTATCAAAGAAAATGGGATTAAGGTGGTGTCAGATGTGTGGAATCACATTGAATCCATGCGGGTGAGTGAAGCCATTGAAACAACACTTCAGTATATCCGTAGCGTGAATAAGTATATGGAAACAATGGCGCCCTGGAAATTGGCTAAATCCGATAAAGACGCAGCTGGAAAGGTTCTTTTTACTGCAGCGGAAGCATTGCGAATTAGCGCAGTATTGTTGGCACCGGTTATGCCGAACCGAACTCAGATAGTTTTAGAAACATTTAACGCTGCCGGGTCCAGTTTGGGATGGGGTGGATTAACACCGGGAAAGAGTCTCAACAAGCATGATGTTCTATTTCCGAGGATCGATGTTAAAAAACCGGAAAAACCCAGCCAATCTAATGGTAAGAAAACTGAGCCAAATAATGTAATCACATTTGATGAATTCCAAAATGTTGAGCTCAAAACAGCGAAAGTGTTGGAAGCTAAAAAAGTAGAGGGTGCTGATAAATTATTAAAGCTTCAGATTGAGGTTGGAGATGAAAAAAGACAAATTATTTCTGGGATTGCCCAACACTATTCAACGGAGAACCTTATCGGTAAAATGATTGTAGTTGTGACAAATTTGAAACCGGCGACCATTTTTGGTTTGGAGTCCTATGGTATGTTGTTGGCAGCAAAAAAAGGAAAAGATCTTACATTAATTACCATAGATGATGAGAAAGTCAAAAGTGGAATGAAAATTTATTAATGCTATCTAAGTAATTGACAACAGCATTAACAATTTAGTATAACACGGGCATCCTTATTTAAGGCGGGATTCAGCAGCAATAAAACCAAAAGCGGACCATTGATTCCCATTAACAATCATCTTGAAAAGATCCTGAGCCTTTTCTTTATTTCCATGGATGGAATAATAGTTGCCAAGGCCAAATGCGAGTGTGGTGTTATTTAATGATTGACCCATTATTATTTCATTTCTCAATATAGCGGGATCAACTTTACCCTGATGAATTTTCAGAATAGTATGATACGAATGGTTTTCGATTAGGCTCATATCATCATTGATTGAATTCAATAAATTAGTTGCCTTCTTATCTTTACCAAGGTGTCGATAAATAACATACAGCCAATTGGCTGCTGCCACATAACTATCGGGATTTTTAGCGACATTTAAACATTTTTCATATACATACCGTGCCTTATGATATTTCCCCTGGATATAATAAGTGAGCCCGAGATGATAATAGATATTTCCTTGAAGCGTACTGGTGGGGATGCCGAGGGCATTGGGCAGGCCATCCGGTTCTATCTTATTGGGTTTCCCGCGTGTTAGTCTTGTAGCTTTTTTTAAATCTTTTATTGCAAGATCAAAACAGCGGGAAGAAATATACCGATGGCCACGATGGCGGTAAAACCGGGCATCCTTTGGGAATTGGTCAATTCCTTTAGAATAGATCTCAATGGCATCCTCATAATTACCCAGGTAAGCCGTACGGCGGCCCAGCCAGATCAGATTATCCGCACTGGGGTCTTTAGAAAAATTTAGCTTGGCCTCCGCCAGTTTGGTTTCATAGATTACCTTCGCTTTGTCACTGATATAAATTTCAGGAATAAGTGTTTCACAGTTTTGACTCAACAGGGAAGAAAATATGGTTACCAGTATCGTAGTTAATATTTTTTTCATCTTCTTGGTTTTTCTAAAGTCTATATTAATGTATTCCTGAAAATTTTAATATTTTATCTGACGGGGTAGAAATATCAATTATCCTTTCAATCTTTACACCAGCCGAATCCATTTGAATCGTTATTTCAGATTGAGGTGGATTGGTTTCCACACATGCATAACAAAATATTTCTGCCTCAAGTCCATCACAAGAATGAATACTTTGAGTAATGATAGTCAAATTTTCTGAATGTCCAATTGGATCGTTTTTTGTTGGATCTGGTGGCAGATTTTCAGTCAGTTTATTCATTTCAATACCGATTTTTTCTTGATCCTTAATAATTAATCCTGTTTTTAGATTACCACAATTTACCTCAATAACTTCATTGCGAACGGAATCATCGCAAACAGAAATAAAGAATGGCAGCATAAAAAATACAATTTTTGATCTGAATTTATAGAATCTCAAATTTTAAGCAGTGGTTAATTGGTGGGATTTTGGCTCGGCTTTTAAAAAATAAATGGTCATACCTAAAGATAAGAACAAATAAACACCGATGATGATTGCAGGTTTTCCTTCGGTTCCAAACCATGAAAATTCTTGGAGCCACATAAATCCAACACCCAACATAAATTTTATTCCTTCTGAATAAATGGCATATTTTTTACCATCCAATAATGATGTATATGCAAAGACATTGATAATTAAAAATAATGCGTACAAAAATATTAAGGTCGGTTCGACCCGTGTGCTTACCATGAACAAATGAAACATAAATCCAAAAGTAATAAACATTTGTAACCATGCCCATCTGATGAGAATAGGTGAATTCACCGTCTTGTATTTGATTTGTTCAAATGGCTTCTCAATTGTTTTAACCGGGTAATTTTTAGCCACATCTTCCGGTCGCCAGCCTGTTGGCATAAACCAGATTCGGATTTTATCCCACCATTTTTCTGTATGGAACGCATCCTGAATCAATTGCCAAAGATGTTTAAAATTTATGATAATGGGATTCCATGTATCTGCAGGGCGGAGGATGCCATAAACTGGTTTTACATTAGCCAACTCCGGTTGGAAGGTGCCAAAAAGTTTATCCCAAATAATGAAGATTGCACTGTAATTCTTATCCAAATATTCTGGATTAATACCATGATGAACGCGATGGTGGGAAGGTGTAACAATTACTTTTTCCAGCCACCCCATTTTGTCAATTAAACGGGTGTGATACCAAAATTGGAGGAATAAATGGATGGGTCCGAGAACCGAAAAGATGGAAGCAGGGATCCCAAGTAGTGCGGCGGGAATCATCAGTATCGCCCCAAATTTGACCGTGTCAGAAATAGATTGCCGAAGGGCACAAGCCAAGTTGAATTCTTCGCTGCTGTGATGAATAATATGCCGATTCCAAAAAATATTGACACGGTGATTTAAGCGGTGGAGCCAATATTCCGTAAAATCCTCCACAAAAAAAGCAACGACCACTGCTGCCCAAACCGGCTCCAGATTATAAAGGGTTATATGGTCCACCAGCCATGAATAACTGATAATTATAAAACCATATTTGAGTCCATCCCGGACTGTATTGGTGATACCTGAACTTAAACTGGAAATCATGTCTGAAGGATTGTTCACCTGTATTTTCATTCTTTTGGCCACGATCATTTCAATTCCAATCAAAACGGAAAAAACAGGAATGGCAACCATGAGGGATGAAATGTAATAATTCATTATGTCATTGAATTCAACGCGATCCGATTTCCTTCACTATCTAAGAACAAGGACATGAAACCGTGTTCTTCAGAAATTGGTTTTTTGGTTTGAAGGACTTCACCGCCTGCTGATTCAACTTTATCCAAGTTTGGATTTGCATCCAAGTAGATAACCAACCCGGCAGGTCCCGGTGTATAATCTTCACCAAAACAAATAGCATCCCCAGCCCCACTATGGGGAAAAATACCCATTTTTAACGCTCCTGCTTCAACGGAATCAATTTTCATGTTATAAATGGTTTCATAAAAAGTTTTTGCCCTGTCAAAATTACTTACAGGTATTCCGAACCAATGAGTCCAGGATCGGTTTATTGCTTCAGCCATAAAAGTTCCTAATGGTTAATCCTTTATTCCTCCTATAAAAGAGGTTTATCTTCACATTCTAATTTAAGAATAAAAAATACCAATATGCTCACCGATACCCATTGCCACTTATTTTATGAAGATTTAAAAAATGATATAAATGGTGTGCTAAAGCGTGCAAATGATTTAGATGTAAACCGATTTATTTGCGTAGCCACAAATTTAGATGATGCTCGAGAATGTCTATCCCTTGCAGAAAACTACAATAATATTTTTGCTTCTGTTGGCGTACATCCCCACGATACAAAAGATGCTCCCAATGATTATATCGATCAAATTTACGATCTCATGACATTTGATTCTATGGTGGCCCTCGGGGAAATGGGACTCGATTATTTCCGGAATATTTCCGATCCGATTATCCAACAAAAAGTGTTTCGAGAACAAATGGAAGTAGCAAAGGATCTTCATTACCCGGTCATTTTTCATAATCGGGATGCGGATGCGGATGTGATTCAAGTGTTGGCAGATTATCCGGACGTAATCGGTGTTGCCCATTGTTTTTCCAGCAATCTGGAAACGGCCAATGCCTTCCTTGAAATGGGGTATTATATTTCTTTCTCTGGGAATCTTACATTTAAAAATAGCCATTTGCCAGACGTCGCCAAGGAAATACCTTTGGATAAAGTTCTTGTTGAAACAGATTCGCCTTATTTAAGTCCCGAACCTTTTCGTGGCAAACCCAATGAGCCGGGCCGAACGAGATATGTGGCTGAAAAATTGGCGGAAATTCATAGAATCCCATTTGAAGAAATAGCCAAACAAACATCACAAAACGCTTCAGAACTTTTTGGTTTTTCTAACTTGTCAGACTGAGTTTAAAGAAGGGTAAGTTGAATCTAACGATGATAAAATTAGATCAAATAAACACAACATATTCATCCTCCAACCCTACCCTATTGCTACGACAAGTAAGTTTTGTGTTCCCCACGAAATGGATGAAAGAATTAAGAGCGTTTATTTTTCCTCTGTGTCTCAGCGTCCTTCCATTTTGAGAAAAGCCCACCCATTCCGCAAAAAGTGGGGACAAAACTTTCTCACCGACACCAACCTCTTAAATCGCATTGTTCGCACTGTAGATCCCCAAAAGAGTGATTCAATATTAGAGATCGGCCCCGGAGATGGCTCCCTCACAGAAAAAATATTTCCAAATGTAAGAGAAATGGCCGCCATTGAGATTGATCCATTGCTCATTAAACACCTTTCAATTCGGTCGGATCTTGAGGGGCTGCAAATCATTCATGGTGATGTATTACTTCAGGATATTGAAAAAATCCCTATATCAAATCCAGTTCGAATCATTGGCAACATCCCATATAACATTACCTCGCCCATAATTATTTGGCTCATTGAGCAATTGGATTATTGGGATGATGCATTCATTATGATGCAAAAAGAGGTTGGGGAACGGCTGACGGCAAAGGTTGGGACAAAAAATTATAGTCGTTTATCTGTGGTGGTGGGGGTATATCTAAATATGGAATTGTGTTTCACCATTCCACCAGATGTTTTTTATCCAAAGCCTAAAGTGGATTCTGCTATCATTAAGTTTACAAAAAAACCCAACCCAATTGTGCCAGATGAACAGTATGTGAAATTCAATAAAATTGTAAAAGCAGCTTTTTCAAAGCGTAGAAAAATGCTCCGGAATTCTTTAGCTGGGTTTGATATACCAAAAGAAATAAAGTCCGAAATTGACTTCACCCGACGACCCGAGACATTAACAATCCAAGAGTTTGCGAAACTATTGACATAATAATTAGTTATATGTACTTCTTGGGTAGCATATATTATTTAGTTTAAATTACTGAGCTTTTCCCTCAACAAAAACGAGGTTTTAAAACATGGCCAAAGCAGGTAGACCCATTAATGAATCCAACCGTAGTCTAAGTCAGTACTTAGAAGAGATCGGTAAATACGAACCACTTCATCCTTCCCGAGAGGTAGAATTGGCAATAGCCATTAAAAAAGGGAATCGATTGGCAATGAAGGAATTGGTGGAAGCTAACCTTCGTTTTGTTGTATCAGTGGCAAAAGATTACCAAGGCCAGGGACTTCCTTTGACAGATCTAATCAATGAAGGCAATATGGGCCTAATGAAGGCCGCCGGCCGTTTTGATGAAACGCGTGGATTCAAATTTATTTCATATGCTGTGTGGTGGATTAGACAATCCATTTTACAAGCCTTGGCAGAACATTCAAGAATTGTGCGCTTGCCATTAAACAGGGTTGGGACGATTTCAAAAATTACCAAACAAGCCGAAAGATTGGAATCTGAAATAGAACGATCACCAAATGAAGAAGAAATCGGACGGAATCTGGAGATGACCAGTGACGAAGTGATTGATGCTATGCGGATTTCTCGGAGACATCATTCCTTGAATGCGCCATTTCGAGATGGGGATAAAAATTCTCTTATTGATGTAATTAAGGACGATGGACAAATTCATCCTGATGAACCGCTAATGGCGGAATCGCTGAAGGATGAAATTCGTCAATCATTAGATACATTAAAAGCACGGGAATGTCAAGTGATCAAAATGTATTTTGGTATTGATCGTGACTACGCTCTCACACTGAATGAAATTGGTGAAGAATTTAGTTTAACTAGGGAGCGGGTTCGCCAAATTAAAGAAAAGGCGATTCGACGTTTACGTCACCGATCCAGAAGTAAATCTTTAAGAACATATTTAGGCTGATCGAGAGGAGGTGAAATAGATCATGGTTGAAGTAACCGTAAAAAGCGGGGAACAACTCGAACGGGCACTGCGCCGCTTCAAAAAAAAGTGGGAACGTGCCGGTGTGTTACGAGAAGTCAAACGAAAATCATTCTATATCAAACCAAGCGATGAGCAGCGGGCTGCGCGGAAAAAAGCAGTACGTAGAAGATTGCGTTTTGCAAGGTACGAAAAGATATAGTTCATTTTATTAAATTGACCTATTTTATGAAAAAGGTTCGGTATTTTACCGAACCTTTTTCATTGTTTTAAGGAATTTATTATGATTATTCGAAGTATATCCGGTGTCCGGGGGCTTATTGATTCACACCTATCTTCTGAAAAAATAAAAGCATATGCCCGGGCGTTTCATACCCATATAGATCAAGGGCTGGTATTTCTTGGTCGCGATAGCCGCCCATCTGGTGAAGATTTATTAAATGCATTTACAGAAGAGTTGATTCGATTGGGTAGGGACGTAATTATCTGTGGCATTGTACCCACACCGACCGTTCAATTTATGGTGGAAAAATCAGAGGCAGCTGGTGGAGCCATTATCACAGCCAGCCATAATCCAATTGAATGGAATGGGTTAAAATTTGTCCGATCGGATGGTACCTTTTTCAATTATAAAGACTGTGAGGATTTATTTGAATGTGTCGATCGGGATGATGCTCTCGAATCCGCCAGTGAACCTGGGTTGTTTTTTCCAGATCAGAATTCTATACTAAAACATTCCATTCATACCATTGAACTTTCCTGTATCGATTTAAATGCCATTCGAAATCGAAAGTTTAAAGTAGTTATTGATGCGGTGAATGGCGCCGGCTCTGAGGCGCTCCCTCTATTATTGGCACATTTGGGTTGTGAAGTAATTTCCATCCATTGTGAGGGTAATGGTGAGTTCAAACGTGGACCTGAACCATTACCTGAAAATTTAGGAGACCTAAGAAAAACTGTCATTAAAAATGAAGCCCACGTTGGTTTCGCTGTGGATCCGGATGCAGATCGACTGGCAGTTGTCAATGAAAAAGGCCAAGCATTGGGGGAAGAATACACACTCGTTTTAGCGGCTGAAGGCTACATAAAGAATAAACAATCAAAAGAGACTTTTGTTACAAACTTATCTACTTCTTTGGCACTTGATAAAATGGCCGAATTAAATAACTGTACCGTAGAACGATCTGCTGTTGGAGAGATTAATGTGGTTCAAAAAATGATTGAGGTAGGCTCAGAACTAGGCGGCGAAGGAAATGGGGGAGTTATCCTGAAAGAAGCCCATCTGGGAAGGGATTCATTGGTAGGTTCAGCCATGGTATTAAATAGGATGGCACAGGATAATATACCCTTGAGTCAAATTCATGCAGCGTTGCCACAATTCTATATTGTAAAGGACAAGATTAATTTAGACGCAATTGATAAGGATGCAGTTCTGGAGAAAGCCAAATCTGTTTTTACCGATGCAGAAGTAAATACGATCGACGGTGTAAAATTCACATGGGAGGATAGCTGGATTCATCTCCGAAGCTCAAATACAGAACCCATTATGCGCATCTATGCGGAAGGGTCATCAATACGGATTGCCCAAGGGCTTGTGGATAAAATCAAAAAAACCATTTTATGAAAACAAGCAGGATAAATATTCATTTCTAATCAGGTAAATTCTCAATATCAAATTGATAAAATAATTATGGAAACGTTTATACATAGAATTGATCAAGTGGGCGCTCAGGAAAGAGTTTCAAGGCTTTTTTCTCGAAGTATCAAAAAAGAATCTAAAATAGATGCGTTACATACTGTATTAAGTATGATTGATTTAACGACTTTAGAAGGAAAAGATTCTCCGGGAAAAGTAAAACAGTTATGCTACAAAGCAGCTCATTTACATGATCAATTTCCAAATTTGCCATCAGTTGCGGCAATTTGTGTTTATCCCACTATGGTGCCCATTGCAAAAAAAGCACTTGAAAATACAGGAATAAATGTCGCTTCTGTTGCCACTGCTTTTCCAAGTGGAATGACATCTCTTGAGTATAAATTGAATGAAGTTAGAATGGTAGTTGCAGACGGAGCGGATGAAGTGGATATGGTCATTTCCAGAGGAAAATTTCTTCGGGGGGAATACACCTATGTAGCAGATGAAATAGCATCTGTTAAAGAAGCCTGTGGAAAGGCCCATTTAAAGGTTATTTTAGAGACAGGCGAATTGGTAACGTTGGATAATGTTCGTTTAGCCAGCGATATTGCAATGAAAGCAGGAGCTGATTTCATCAAAACATCCACAGGAAAAGTATCACCGGCGGCCACACCTACCGTGGTACTTGTTATGTTAGAAGCGATTCGTGATTATTACAAAAAAACAGGCAAGAAAATCGGCATGAAACCTGCTGGTGGTATTAGCAAAGCAAAATTGGCAATTCAATATTTCGTAATGATTAAAGAAACATTGGGGCAGGATTGGTTGCATGCTGACTTATTTCGATTCGGCGCCAGTTCTCTGGCCAATGATGTTTTGATGCAAATTGTTAAGCAGTCAACCGGTGTTTATCAATCAGCAAATTATTTCTCAATGGATTAAGGTAAATCAAAGATGGGTAAAAAAAGTAAAAATACAGATGTAAATCCAGATTGGTCATACAGCCCCGCTCCGGAAAGTACAGATCATATTCAGATTAATAAGAAAAACGATCTTTTTATTGATGGGAAATTCATTCCATCGAAAAAGGGAAATTATTTTGAAACAATTAATCCTGCGAATGAAGAAAAATTGGCAGATGTAGCTGAAGCGGATCAATCGGATGTAGATAAAGCAGTCAAAGCGGCCAGAACTGCATACGATAAAGTCTGGTCCAAAATGGATCCTGCTGAACGGGGAAAATATATTTATCGCATTGCACGCTTGATCCAAGAACACGCCAGAGAATTTTCAGTTATTGAATCTATGGATGGGGGGAAACCGATACGTGAATCAAGAGATATTGATATTCCATTGGTATCGGCTCATTTCTTTTATTATGCTGGCTGGGCGGATAAACTGGAATATGCATTTCCCGGAAAAATGGCAAAACCCATCGGCGTCGCCGGACAAATTATTCCGTGGAATTTCCCTTTATTAATGGCAGCGTGGAAAATCGCACCTGCATTGGCGACGGGGAACACAGTTATTTTAAAACCAGCTGAAACAACGCCCTTAACAGCCATGAAATTGGCGGAAATAATTCAAGAAGCAGATTTACCGCCCGGCGTTGTGAATATTATTAATGGTGCTGGAAAAACCGGACAAGCTTTAGTCGAACATCCAGACATAGATAAAATTGCCTTTACGGGATCGACAGCTGTGGGGAAATTGATAATGAAATCAGTTGCAGGCAAAAGAAAACGATACACCTTGGAATTGGGCGGAAAAGCAGCGAATATTATTTTCGAAGATGCAGCAATCGATCAAGCTGTTGAAGGAATTGTTGATGGTATCTTTTTTAATCAAGGTCACGTATGTTGTGCTGGTTCCCGGCTGTTTGTTCAAGAAAGTGTGGCTGAAACGGTCATATCAAAATTGAAAGACAGGATGGAATCATTAATTGTAGGTGATCCTCTGGATAAAAATACAGATATTGGCGCCATCAATTCAAAAATGCAGTTAGATAAAATTAAAATGTATGTGGATATTGGCCAAAAAGAAGGCGCCTCAATTCACCAATCATCGTGTAGATTACCTGAAAAAGGCTATTGGCATGCACCGACGATTTTTACAGATGTGAGTCAATCTCATCGCATTGTGCAGGAAGAAATATTTGGTCCTGTTTTGGCGATTCAAACATTCAGAACGGTAGATGAAGTCATCACCAAGGCGAACAATACGCCTTATGGACTCTCCGGAGGTGTGTGGACGGATAAAGGTGCGAAAATATTTCAAGTATCCAAAGCCATTCGTTCTGGTGTATTATGGGCAAATACATTTAATAAGTTTGATCCGACATCACCATTCGGTGGGTATAAAGAAAGCGGCATGGGTCGCGAAGGCGGATTAGAAGGATTAATGCCTTATGTTAATCTGGTTTAGCGGGAGTAATAACGATGAGTAAACGAGAAGATATTAAAAAAACATATAAACTGTATATTGGCGGAAAATTCCCCAGAACGGAATCGGGACGTTACATCAAATGGACAGATCAAAAACAATCTACCCAAGTGAATATTTGTCGTGGCTCCAGAAAAGATTTCAGGAATGCTGTGGTTGCAGCCCGGAGTGCATTTTCCGGTTGGTGCTCAAAAACAGCTTATAATCGAAGTCAGATTTTATATAGAATCGGAGAAATGTTGGAAGGCAGACGCAGTCAATTTTTGGATGAGTTGATGCTCCAGGGTTCTTCGAAAAAAGTAGCCAAAAAAGAAATTAACCAATCCATTCACCGTTTAATATACTATGCGGGCTGGGCGGATAAATATCAGCAAATATTCAGCCGAGTCAATCCTGTGGCTCTGCCCTATTTCAATTTTTCCTATCCAGAAGCGACGGGAGTGGTTTCAGCTGTCGCACCAAATGACTCATCTTTAATCGGGTTGATCTCAATCGTTGCACCCATCATAGCCGGAGGAAATACGGTTGTAGTATTGGCATCAGAAGAAAATCCGTTGTGTTCCATTACATTTGCAGAAGTGCTACACACGTCAGATGTCCCCGGTGGCGTGGTAAATATATTGACAGGACATCGGTCAGAATTGTTAGAACAATTTTCGTCTCATATGGATGTGAATGCCATTGTGTATTGCGGCACTGAACCGGAAGAAATAAAACTCGTCCAAGAAAATGCTGCGTTAAACGTAAAACGGCCCATTATTTATTCTGACGAAAATTGGCTCGATAAAAATACCCAGGATCCATATCGAATTTTGAATACTTTAGAAACTAAAACAACATGGCATCCGGTAGGTGTATGAGTAAAACAGTTGAATATATACAATCAAAGTCCCAAGGAATAAATCCTACAGTTGGGATTATTCTGGGTTCTGGTTTAGGATCTTTCGTGAATGTTTTAGAAAATCCTATTTCATTATCCTATGATGAATTAGATGGATTTCCAGATGCGGGTGTTTCCGGGCACGAGGGAAAACTTCATTTAGGAAAAATTAATCATACCGAAATAGTCGTTCTTCAAGGACGTGCTCATTATTACGAAACGGGCGTTGTGGATGCCATGAAAATTCCCGTTCGTACGTTGGCCGGACTTGGGTGTGAATCACTGATTTTGACCAATGCCGCCGGCAGTTTAATGGAAGAAGCCCAGCCAGGAAGCGTAATGGCAATAACAGATCATATCAATTTTACAGGTGTAAATCCATTGTTTGGCGAAGGAAGTAACAATCGATTTGTGGATATGGCTGACGCGTACAATTCGGATATGCGTTCAAGATTCCATAAAATTGCAGATGATGAAAATATTAAACTTCACCAAGGTATTTATATTTGGTTTTGCGGTCCCAGTTTTGAAACACCGGCAGAAATTCGAGCAGCAAAAATGATGGGCGCCAATGCAGTGGGCATGTCCACGGTTCCGGAAGTAATATTAGCACGTCATGCAGGAATGAAAGTAGCCGCATTGTCTGTTATGACCAATATGGCTGCAGGAATGAGCGATGAAGTGTTGAATCATGAATTAACAATAGAAAATGCCGATAAAGGTATTAAAGATTTGAAAACAATTCTCGTTCGTTTTTTAGAATTGTATTCTTAAAAATCGATTTTCTAACAAATCTCTCTCAAATATAAAACAAATTATTTAGGAAATAATATGACCGAACCGTTAGTTAAAAAAGGTCAAGAACTTGAATTAACCATTGAATCTTTAGCTTATGGCGGTAAGGGTATTGCCAGGGTAGATGACTTTGTCATTTTTGTAAAAAATGCCATTCCCGGTCAAAAAGTTCGCGCTCTTTTATATCGCAAAAGAAAAGGCTTTGGAGAGGCAAGACCCTTGGAAATTCTTTCAGAATCAAAATATGTGGTAGACCCTCCTTGTGAACATTTTCCTGTTTGCGGTGGTTGTAAAGTTCAACAATTGGATTATGCTGAACAGCTTGCTCAGAAAAAACAACAAGTAGAAAATATATTCAGGCGCCAGGCCGGAATCACCGATTTTGAAATGGATGAGGTAATTCCCGCTAAACATATTTTTAATTACCGCAATAAAATGGAATTTACTTTTTCCAATAAACGATGGGTGCTTCAGGGAGAACCTGAAGATGCAGAAAAAGATTTTGCATTGGGAATGCATATTCCAAAACGCTGGGATAAAATCCTTAATATTGACACTTGCCATCTCATGCCGGAATTGGGGAATGATATTCTCAATAAAGCAAAATCTCTTGCGCAGGAGTTCAAACTGAAGCCCTATGACCAAAGAACACATAATGGGTTTTTACGGTATTTAGCATTTCGGTTTGGGCACAACACTGGCGATATTATGGTCAATATTGTGACGTCTTACGAAAATACTGATTTACTCAAACCCATGGTGGATGGATTGATTGATGCTTTCCCACAAATCACAACAGTAGTGAATAATATTAACACACGGAAAGCGGATGTTTCATTTGGTGAATATGAGTTGCTCTTACATGGGAAGCCAGTATTAGAAGAAAAAATTGGCAACCTTTCATTTGAAATATCGGCCAATTCATTTTTTCAAACCAATACTGTTATGGCCGAAAAACTATATGAGACTGCTTTGGCTGGAGCCGATTTAAACGGCGAGGAAGTTGTTTATGATCTCTATTCTGGGACTGGTTCTATATCATTATTTCTGGCCCAAAAGGCGAAGGAAGTCCATGGCTTTGAAGTTATTGTTTCGGCCGTTGAAGATGCCACACGGAATGCAGTCAACAATCAAATTGGGAATGTAAAATTTCATGTGGCAAACTTGGATAATTTTTTCAAGTTTAGTAAGGGGAAAAAATACCCCAAACCCGATATCATTGTTGTGGATCCTCCCCGGGCAGGCATGCACAAATTTATGACAGATTATTTACCAAAATTTGAAGCTAAAAAGATTATTTATATATCTTGTAATCCCACAACACAAGCAAGGGATACAGAAGTTTTATTACAAAAAGGATATGAACTGAAGTGCCTAACTTTAGTTGATATGTTTCCACATACCCCCCATATTGAAACGGTGGGGGTTTTTCAAAAGAATTAAATCAGTTGCCCGTTGGTGGCGTCGGGTTATTATCACCATCCCCACTCTGTAAAAACTTGCCTAATCCGCCAAAGGATTGGCTCATGGCGAATGCAACCACCACCACAATGCCCAATAAAATATATTTTCTGTTTCGACTGATACCATGAATACTATGGGGAATTGTTTCAATCATCTCCGTTTTCATGACTCGAATATGCAGATCCAAATCTTCCGCATAGGAAAGGACCTCATATCGGTAGATATTATTGGATTTTCTATTATATCGTTCCACTTCTCCTTTGAGCATAACACGATTTTCATCTTCTGATATATTGCTGAGAGATGTGACAAAAATATAATCTAAATCAGCGGATTTGGACAGTTCCGCCAAATCATCTTTAAACGAATTGGCATTGTGAAGTAAAACTGTTGCAATAGCATTGCTGTAACTTTTCGATAAATCAGTGGGATTATGAAATTCATAATAGTTTTGATTTATGAGCCCCAGCATTTTTTGACGCACCAGTTTTTGATAACCGTCGGGCACATTCTCCAATTTTTCACCAACATATCCCACATGAATTTTAAGGGATTTGTTCTGCGGCGTGGCTGCAGCCAGCGGGACGATTAAAATGTTTATCGATAAAAAGACTGAAAATGGTTTTAATAAATTTTTCATTAGTTTTCTGTGGGTGGTGGACCATTTCCACCATCACTCTCAGACCAAATAGCAGTTCCCGTTAAGGACATAAATAGAACACCCACAAGCAGGATAGCACCAAAAACCATAGCAACTTGTTTAAGGGATGGGGGATTAGCTGTTGAGGGGATTGTATCAACCAACTGATTTTGAATTACGGTAGCTTCACTACCCATACGTTCATAATACTTTAATACTTCATATCGGTAGCTGGATTTTAGCTGCGCATTATAACGGTAGAAATCACCCTGAATCATGATTCGGCTCTCATCTGGAGATACATTTTTAAATTTGCCTGCGAAAACATATTGGGCGCCTGTTTGATCAGCAACACGCTGAAATTGTGCATCTGCCATATCTAGAAATAACGAATCAACCTGCGTTTTGGCTACTTGTAGGACTACCTTAGAGTTTATGAACTGTTCCGGATTAAGTCCATCAAATATGGCACTCAATTTATTTTGGAGTTCCGTTTCAGCCCAAGGATCCACATTTGTTACCTGGATGCCCGCATAAGCCACTTTTACAGGGCTTTGAGACGTGCTGACAACTTTTGCCTGCGCCAGTAAGATGGTATTGACCAGGATCACAGCAATGGGCTTTATCAATTTATTCATGGGGAGAAATTACAGGGTGTTTTATATACGAACAAAAAAAGAAATGGGCTCTTTTAGAGCCCATTTCTTTTATCATTATTTTTATTACTTAATGTTTAGGCAATAATCTTAGGTTTTATTGGGTGATGTTTTCATTGGCACGAATTTCCCGAATTGGTATTGGGAAAAATGAACCTGCAGCCGATTTTTCAACAGCATCCCACATAACGGATGTTACACCAAAACGGTACATATCCGGCAAACGACGACCCTGAAGAAATAGATTTGCACGTCGTTCATGTTGGAGAGCTGTACCAGCATCTTCAGTTGTATAGACAGCTAAACCATCCATGGCACGAATCTTATTCAATTCAGTGATACACCCTGCATTATCACCACCTGCTTTTTTACTTTCAGCAATGATCAGATGCATTTCACGAGCCGAAACAATTGTAATCGGCGCATAATCTGTACCACCCCAATTAGTCCTGAAGACAACTTCTTCGGCCAAAATCCGTGTATCTGGCGCACCTGTAACAGGGTCGTTGGGATTTGGATCGCCTCCCTTTTCGGGGTGCTTTGGAGAATCCAATACATCCATTTCCAAACGGCCATTAATTTGCCATGACATATTATTAGAGACTGTTGATGGACTATATATCATTTTCCATTTGTAGTCTCCATCCATCAATGCCAATGCAGCCGCTGCTTCTGTGGCACCTGCATTCACGTATGGGCTTGATGTATTCACAGGATTAACCTTACCCCAAACGCCTTTGGCGTGGGCAGCTCGTGCTTTTAGTCCAGCAATTCTAACTTTGTTATCGGCGTCTGCAATTGCAGCAGCTTTACCCAACAAGGCAGTTGCTTCATCATACAGATTCTTCATATTTGCGGCACCAGTAGGATTTCCTGAAACTGTTTTGTCAGAATCCATCACAAAATCATCAAACATATCCGCAATGTAAATGCGCACCATTGATGCTGTTAAATAAGCTCGAACAAGATCTTGATTATCTTCCAAATCTGCACCCAATCCTTCAAGGACCGAAACAGCTTTATCTGACATCCAACGACCTTCAGTTATAAAGGGCCAAGCACCATCAACGAATTCATTATAAACGTTGGTCATGCCTCCTTTATCCAATTGACGCCAAGCATCCCTGGAACCTGTCCAGACAACTTCATCTGTTGCCACTGCATTAGCTATCATGATATAGCCAATACCATTCAAGGTGGCATTCCATCCGCCGTTTGCTACTGCGCTGGCAGCCGCGGGAGTTGTTAAATCAGCTTCAAGCAAACTATTAGGGTTATCCACTTCTAGAGAACAACCCACCATTGCAAAGGCAGCCAAAAGGCTGATCAATTTCATTTTATTAGTCATAATCATACCTCCTTATAATCCGATTTTAATACTGAAGTTCAAGGAGCGGGGAATGGGTACACCAAACGCTTCAATAGACTGTTGAAAGTCATTGAGTCCGCCGTCTGAACGACTGATTGAATTTAATTCTGGATCAATACCTGAGTAGTTGGTCCAAATCTTCAGATTCCGAGCAGCAAACGATAAGGTAACTTTACGTGCTCCAAAGCGTGCAGCAAGTTCTGCAGGCAATACATAGGCAACACTGAATTCACGCCACCGAGTAAAATCACCATCTTCAATGGTATTCAAACCACTGTAAGGTGACAGAGCAAGATACTTCCGAACCCAATCATCAGCAGCATCTAAGCGTCCTTGTCCAGCATTAGCTGGATTCATTAACCTAGACTCTGCATCAGCAGCATCTGGTGTATTTCGGCCGATCAAACCGTGTGATTTACGGAATGCATCGGTTAGGTTAGTGATACCATAGTTACCAAATTTGGATTCAAACATGGAATTGATACGCCAGTTTTTACCCAATTTTATTGTTGCGCCAAAATTGGCGTTATAATCTGGTGTGGGTTTACCTAAATACCAGTCCAATGCGCCAGTACCTTTAGCGCGACCAGCATCAACATCTGCTTGTGTTGGACTCGCCATGACTGGATTCCATCCAGAGCGAACACCTGCTCCACCTGATGTGAAAAAAGCAAGCAATTCAGCTTCAGTATTAGCTTTTCCATCTCCATCAGAATCGATTGGATACTTAAGATTTGAGTCAACCTCCCAGCTACCCTTTGCACCAAAATATGTACCGGGCGCCCAGCCTTCGGCTAAGAAGTTCCGGTAGCGGGGGTAAGAACCGCCCACTTTTTGTTCTGGAGCATTCAATTCGATAATCTTTTCCTCTAAGTAGGAAATACTACCATAAAAATCCACTATGTAATCTGAATTGCGTATTACAGACGCATCAACACCAATTTCCCATCCACTTGCTTCAAGTGAACCGATATTGGAAACCTGTGTTCTGCGAAAACCACCTGATGTTGGGTATTGTTTCTGAATCAAAGCGTCAGCCACATCACGACTCCAGTACTGGAAATCGAATGCAAGCTTATCATTTAACAGACCAACTTCTCCACCAAATTCAATCTCAGTTGAGACTTCAGGTTTCAAAGCAGGGTTCCCAACGTTACCAGGAGAAACCCCTGGACCAAATTCAGAAGCCCATGGAAGGTAGGTTGTGAACTGGTCAAAAGCACCAGGCTGTTGACCGGCTTGACCCCAGGCCGCTCGCAGTCTTAAGGTAGACATAGGACCGAGTTGGCCCAATTGAGCCGTAGGAATGTAGGATACATTCCAACGGGGATAGGTAATGGTGCTAAATTCAGAACCAAAGGCACTGTTTGCATCATTTCGAACACCAATGGTGGTATATAACCAGTCTTGGTAACCAATTCTGGTCTGGGCTAGTATTCCTGCTTCAACCACTTCAGAGAATGAAGAGCCGGCAGAGCTACTACCCAAGGCACCCAGGACTTCAAGTCCGGGACCTGGGAACTGCTGTCCTCCACCGTCCATGGCTTTTCTAGTCGTTTGAAACGTTTGAAAACCCAAGACGGATTCATGAGAAATGACACCCATTGTTCCGGAATAGTCCGCTTTAATATCCACAGAATAGACTTTCTTGTCAATCGATCCTTTATACAAGGCACCCTGTGTCGCATAGGACATAAACCCATCAACATTATAGCCGAAAGGTGTCAGGTTTGTGCTTTTATTTAAGGTGGAGTTCATTCCGAATGTTCCGGAGAGGTTTAACCCTTCCATAACTCTATAAGTGGTTTGGAGAGATATGGTTGTGTTATCACCTTCATTGTTCTGTTGACGATGGGTGGTCTCACGTGCTGAGGCAAAGGCCATCGATCCTGTCGCATTAGAAGCAGTTGCATGCTCAGGCTTACCCATCATGATTAGAGAGGTAGTCCCATAAATATTATTATTATTTTGGATCGTATTATGATCTGTGAAAGTATAATTAGTTGATAAACGAATTCTAAGTTTGTCCGTGGGAACGAGATTCAACGTAGCACTGGCCATGAACTGGTCACGCTTATCGTTGGCAGGACCAACTGGTTTACCCAATAGTGTTGCACTTTCGTTGTAAGGTCCATTGCTAGTCGAGGCGCGCAAACTTGCGAAATAAGTTGCACCTGGTGCACCTCCACGTATAGAGGCGGAAACACCTTGGCGAGATCCACTATCATAGAGCCAACCAACCATAGGCACTGAAATTACTTCGTAAGGTTTTAAACCACTATTTCCTTTAAACAGGCTAGCCATACGATCTGCTGTTGCCTGATCCCGGGCAAAACCGGAATTGTCTTTCCAGCGAGACTTATCATATGTACTTGTACCTGTTTCAACTTTAACTGTGAATTGAGGTTTTGAAATAGCACCCTGTTTAGTAAAAATCTGGATTACACCACTGGCTGCCTGTGTACCATAAAGTGATGCAGCAGCAGCACCTTTAAGGATTTCAATACGGGCAATAGCATCGGGGTTAATTTCATCCAAACGAGAGGGCTTACCTCCGGGGCCAGCACCTCCAGATCCATTATCCAAACGAACGCCATCAATATAAATCATAGGTTCATTTGATTGGGAGAGGGTGGATGTACCACGGATACGGATAGAAGCGCCTTCGCCATTCAAACCGCCATTGGGCAGCATGACAACACCTTTTTCACGCCCCTGAAGAATATCCGAAAAGCTTGTGATTAGATTATCTTCAAGTGATTCCATCTTCACAATTCCTATCGAGTTACCAACTTTTGATTTCTCAACAGCAGTACCTGTACCGGTTACAATGATTTCATTGAGGTTCAGAGCTGCAACAGACAGACTAAAGTCTCCAATAGCATTACCATTGGTTGGAATATCTGTATTCATTGATTTACTTGCGTAACCAATGTAGTTGGCATTTAGTCTATGAGCGCCCGCAGGAACCCGACTGATAGCGTATTCGCCATTTACATCAGTGGCAGCACCAAGATTGGTGCCCACGACAATGACGTTGGCTCCCACCAAAGGATCCCCAGTGTCGGTGTCAGTGACGCGACCGGATATAGATCCTCCCTGTGCAATGAGGAATGTGGACATTCCAATTAATAGGAAGAAGATTGTAGACAATCTGGATTTGATAGGTGTATTCATAAACCCTCCTTATTGTTAATTATTTCATCAGATATGGAGTAAGAAAATAGATAACTTGAATTAAACTAAATCAAAGTAATCTCTCCTTCGTACTCTACACCCTGACAGATGCTAAGGCTCAATTTGGATATAAGTCAATATTTTTTAATTTTTTTTTTTGGGGAAAATTTCCCCTATTCCAACTGCATGTATATTTAAATTACCGCAATGCGTCTGTGGGTAAGAACATTGATTCGTAACAGTTTTTTTCAGGTTGGCGCCGGGATTTTAATCACAATGATGATTGGCGGCGTTATTTTGCAATGGTTAGAACCTGGAGAAATTTCAAAGGATAATAATCCATTTTGGTGGGCGATTGTGACCATGACGACCGTTGGATATGGTGATTTCTCCCCGGAAACACCGGGAGGTCGTATTTTCGCAGTACTCATTATGTTTATTGGTATTTCTTTGGTTTCACTACTCACAGCCACCATTTCATCCATATTTGTCGCTCAAAAAATTCGGGAGGGTAAAGGTTTGGAAAAGTTAAATTTAACCGATCATTTGATCCTATGCGGTTGGAACCCCAATGGAGAAAGACTACTGAACTCCATTCAAAATTTAAGCAATGGAGAAAAAAAGGATGTCGTTCTTATTAATGAATTGAATGAAGAAGAAATTTCAAAACTAAAAAATCGATTTAATGCTTTGAAAATTCACTTTGTTTCTGGTGATTTCACTCAGGAAGAGATATTAGAAAAAGCCAGCATTAATGATGTTGACACCGTCATTGTGATCCCCAATACAACCGGTTCAGAAGTGGCGACTTATGATGAAAAAACAATTTTTGCCACACTCACCATTAAAAGTATTGATCCAGTCATTCGCGTTGTGGCCGTTTTGTTGGATCGGGAAAACTTAACCCATATTAAAAGGGCAAATGCAGATGAAGTAGTTGTGGGTGATGATTTTAGTGCCCATATAATTGCCTCCCATGTAACAGACCCCGGTATTCCCCAAATTGCCAATAAACTCATGGATAGTAACTCTGCTTTCCGGTTTAAACGGGTAGCTATTCCTTCCGATTATTTTGGACAATCCTATGATGATCTTTTTAATCACTTTCGCCAAAAGGATGGTTCTGTATTAATTGGTGTTTATTCCGAAGATGAAAACCTGGGGATAGGTGCTATTTTATCCTCGGATACATCCGCTTTGGATGCGTTTATAGAGAAAAAATTGAAAGAGGGGGGGGTCTCTCTTAATGAAGAAAGTAAAATCAATGTTGTGGTAAATCCTAGGAATAGCTACACCCTTAGCAAAGGCGAACGAGCCATTATCATTCCATGAGGGTATTATGAATAATAAACGATTAAAAAAATTCCAAATATTTGCCGATCTTACTGATGATGAATTGAGTCAATTCCATGATTCGCTCAAGAAAGTCGAAATGGATAAGGGCCAACAATTTATCACTGAAGGCGATGAGGGTGATTGTGTATATCTACTCTTAGATGGCATCGTAGAAATTAACCAGGCGTTGACTCTATCCATGAATAAGGGTGGGTTGGATAATCGGGAAAAGGCTATATTGAAGCTGTCCAGTGATATTAATCCGCAATTTGGTGAAATGTCCATGTTTAATAATGGAGACCGGCGTACCGCTAACATTCGCGCTGAAACACCCTGCACATTAGCCCGATTGGACAAATCTGATTTATTCCAGATTTGCGATGAAAATCCTGCTATCGGATTTAAGGTCATGCGCAATTTGGGCAGAATCATTTCCGGCAACTTGGTAAAAGCAAACCAAAACGTATTGAAACTAACCACCGCATTTAGTTTAATTCTAGAAAGGTAGTCTATTATCAGGATTTGAAAATGCCAAATCCACCACTGACAGATTTTTATGACCACGCCACAACTCGATAAATCATATAATTGGGAAAAACTTGAAGACCGGTGGTATCAACACTGGATGGATCAAGGCTATTTCCACGCAGATGAGTATTCTAAAAAAGAGCCCTATTCAATTGTAATCCCTCCCCCGAATGTAACGGGAATGCTCACCATGGGACATGTCTTGAATAATACAATCCAGGATGTATTAATTCGAAAAGCACGAATGGAAGGGAAAAATGCTTGTTGGATCCCAGGGACAGACCATGCCTCCATTGCAACAGAATCAAAAGTAGTTAGCATGCTTGAGGAACAAGGAATTTCCAAAGATGATCTTTCCAGAGATGCGTTTATGGACCATGCCTGGGCGTGGAAAGAAAAGTACGGCGGTATCATTATCAATCAATTGAAAAAATTAGGGTGCTCTTGCGATTGGGATCGGGAACGCTTTACCATGGATGAAGGATACTCCAAAGCTGTATTGAATGCTTTTGTTAAATTATATGAAAAAGGACTTATTTACCGCGGCCATCGTTTGGTGAACTGGTGCCCGGTTTCAAAATCAGCTATCAGTGACGAAGAAGTTATTCATAAGGAAAAGAATGGAAAACTATGGCATTTCCGATATCCCATCACGGGCACGGATGATTATTTGGTGGTAGCCACCACCCGCCCAGAAACCATGCTGGGAGATACGGCAGTTGCTGTTCATCCCGACGATGAACGATATCAATCATTAATTGGGAAAACAGTAACTTTGCCCTTAATTGGTAGAGAAATCCCTATTATCGCCGATACCTATGTGGATCCGGAATTTGGGACGGGATGTGTCAAAGTTACGCCGGCCCACGATCCAAATGATTTTGCAATGGGAGAGCGTCACAACTTAGACTTTATCAATATAATGAACGATGATGCTTCTTTGAATTCGAAAGTTCCGAAGCAATATCAGAATTGTTCCCGTGAAGAGGGGCGAAAGGCAGTAGTCCGAGATCTGGATTCAGAAGGATTGTTAGATAAAGTCGAAGATTATACGAATAAAATCGGATTTTCCGAACGGGGAAATGTCCCCATCGAATTCTATATGTCTGAACAGTGGTACTTAAAAATGGATGCATTAGTGAAACCGGCTTTCGATGCAGTGAATTCAGGCAAAATTAAGTTTCACCCAGCTCATTGGACCAAGACTTACAATCACTGGATGGAAAATATTAAAGATTGGTGTATCAGTCGCCAACTTTGGTGGGGGCATCAAATACCGGTTTGGTACCATAATGACGATTCAAAAAAACTGCATGTTTCTTTAGATGGGCCGGAAGATCCTGAAAATTGGAAGCAAGATGAAGATGTTCTGGACACATGGGCTTCGTCCTGGATCTGGCCTTTTGCAGTTCACACATGGCCGGAGGAGGATCAAAACTTAAAAACATTTTTTCCCACAGATGCATTGGTTACAGGCCCGGATATTATTTTCTTTTGGGTGGCCAGAATGATTATGTCGGGATACGAATTTTTGGATGATATCCCATTTAAAGATGTCTATTTCACATCAATATTGAGGGATGAAACGGGGAAAAAATTCAGTAAATCGTTAGGAAATTCTCCCGATCCATTTGATTTATTTAATGAATACGGTACGGATGCAGTACGTTTCGGTACCATGCTCATGGCACCTCAAGGGTTGGATGTTCTCTTTTCAAATTCCCGGCTTGAGGTTGGCCGAAACTTCATGAATAAATTATGGAACGCCTCCCGTTTTATTCAAATGAATCTTGAGGATGGAAAGCTTCCAAAAATAGATTTAGGCTCAGTAGAATTAGATATGCCAGAACGTTGGATACTTAGCCAGTTAAATCAAACAGCCCTGAAGGTTAATCGTCAATTAGATAGGTTCCATTTCAATGAAGCGGCGAAAGCGATTTATGAATTTACCTGGAGTGATTTTTGTGATTGGTATATTGAAATTGCCAAAACGCGTTTTTATGGAGATAATCCTGAAAAGGCAAATATGTCACGGGCAGTTGCCGTTCATGTCATCCAGGGAATTTTGAAATTACTCCATCCTTATTCACCATTTATTACAGAAGAATTATGGGCTCAATTTCGAAGTGATGATGATTCAGATTTAATAATATCGCCCTGGCTCAAAGGAGATCCGTCTATGGAGGACAATAATGCCGACACTACCATGGATCTACTTAAAGAAATTGTGACCGCCGTACGTACCATTCGAAGCAGGATGAATGTTCCTCCTGGAAAAAAGGCAGATTTGGTCATTCGAAATGTGAATGGGCACCGATCAAAAATTGAATCCTTTGATGAAATTATTAAAACACTGGGTCGCATTGAAGCGATCACAATGGGTCAAAACCTGGAAAAACCGGAACAATCCGCCATGGCCGTGGTGCAAAAAATGGAACTGTTTGTTCCACTCAAAGGATTAATAGATTTAGATAAGGAAAATGCCCGCCTTTCAAAGCGTTTGAATGAGTTGGAAGGGCATCTTCAAGGTATTGAGAAAAAACTATCGAATGATAATTTTGTCAACCGCGCACCAGAAAATGTGGTCGAACATGAAAAGAAAAAAATGCAGGATATGACTGCAGAATATGAACTGGTAAAAGCAAACCTGGAAATGCTGCTATGAAAAAACTAATCGGACTAATTACACTATTATCCCTCATAATGGGTCAATCAAATCATGCCACTATGACCCTCTATAAAGATGGATTTGCCTTGATAAAGCAGCCCGTAGCATGGAATGTGCAAGGAGGGGAATCAACTATTTCCTGGGATATGCTTCCGGTAGGAATCATCAAGGATTCACCATTTTTGACCCTTGATAATGCCACGGTAAAAACACAGCGGTATAATCAGGATGTATTTCATTTTTCTGAACATCTCTATGATTATTTAGGCAAAACCATTGATGTAGAGTTTATCAATGGAAATTCCCTCACCGGGACGCTGGTTGAGCTCAGTGGCAATATTATTACCATTACTCGGAAACGATCCGTTATTTCCTTTAATCAGGATCGTATTGATTTTATAACCACACCGGGAAAACTTGAAAACATTTTGTTTAAACCATCACTTACATGGAATGTATATAAAAAGAAAATGGGCCCGGCCCGGGGGAGTTTGATTTATTTATCCAAAGGATTTGACTGGGATGCCATTTATCGTCTCATTTTGAATGAATCGGGCAATAGTGCGGAATTCATAGCTGAAGCCTATGTTAAAAATAACAGCAATTTGGATTTTACAAATCTGACGCTTCAACTTGTAGAGGGAAATGTAAAACAAAATGGTGCTGTCCGCAAACCAGCTGTTTTGTATAAATCAATGGTTCCCCAGGCAGAACTAGCACCCCAAGAAGAGCAATTAGGAGATTACCATATTTATTATTTGGGTGGCAAGATGAGGCTCAATGGTGAGGAAAGCATTACCACCCGCTTATATGCACCCAAAACTGTTTCATTCCAGAAAACTTATTTATTTGAGAATGACGAACGGAATCAGCGTGAAGAACCGTTGGCTATCGAATATCAAATTGCCAATACAGAAGATAACAATCTGGGTGTGCCCTTGCCCCAGGGAAAAATCCAGCTCTACCAATCGGGGATGAATGACGCTGTTGAATTTGTGGGTGAAGATGAAATTCGCCAGGTTCCAAAGGGAGCTACAGCAACCATTATATCAGGACGCGCATTTGATGTAGTGGGAAAACGGACCGTGTTAAACTATGACCGTCAACGTAAAAGTGAAGAAGGATCCATCAGTATAACTGTGACCAATACATTAAATACCAAAATCAAGGTGCGCCTTGTTGAACATATTTATGGGGATTGGGTTGTTCGAGATGCATCCGCCAATTACCGCAAGAAGGATGCCTCCACCATCCACTTTCCCCTCACCATTCCTGCCAATGGATCTCAGACTGTGACTTATACTTACCGCAAGGAGTGGAATTGATCCGTTGTGCCTGAAAAGGCTTTAACTCTCTCTACATCCCTCCAAACTATAAAAGGTGTGGGCCCGGCCCGTGCGGAAGCTTTATCCACAATCGGTATTCATACAGTTTCCGATCTTCTCCATTATTATCCCCGAAAGCATTTAGATCGCACCACCGTCACCCCCATCTCCAAACTAAAAAGAGATCAGGAAACGACTGTCATCGGCAAGGTTGAAGCAGCGGATTTACGTCGTGGGAAACGTCGCCAATACTTTCAGGCTATTTTGTCCGATGGCAAAGGTATGATGAGTCTCACCTGGTTTAATGGCGCGAGGTATATCAAAAAAGCGATCAAGGTGGGGGATCGACTGGCTGTAAGTGGAAAAGTGGAATTTTATAATGGTTTTCAGATTGTCCATCCAGAATATGATAAACTGAAAGACGATGAAGATCCGGTCAATTCCGGTTTGGTAATCCCCCTCTATTCCATCTCCGCTGAATTGAAAAAGACACGTTTAGACAGTCGCGGTCTTCGGCGCCTCATCAAAACCATCTCCGACTCACTGAAAGAATTTCCCGACTATTTTTCACCTGAGTTCCGGAAGTCCAATGGTTTGGTTCTTCTCAACAACGCTCTTCGGAATATCCATTTCGCTGAATCTGAAAATGTGCTGAATGAGGCAGTTCACCGTTTAAAATTTGACGAACACTTTTTTCTCCAAATGCTTATGGCATTACGGAAATCCTCTCTCCAGCAAACGGGGACGAAAGCATTAAACAAAATTGGTCCCCAGGTAAAACTCATTTCTGACAGTTTGGATTTTGAACTGACCAATGCCCAGAAAAAAGTGATTAAAGAAATCAAGGATGATATGGCCCGGCCTTTCTCAATGAACCGCCTTTTGCAGGGAGATGTAGGATCGGGGAAGACGATTGTATCTGTTCTGGCGGCGGCCATTGCGGTAGCCAACCATGTGCAAGTAGCCGTCATGGCACCCACAGAAATATTGGCTCATCAGCACTTAGCATCATTCAAGAAACATGCCGAAACGGCCCACATGACCTGCGCCATTTTGGTCGGAGGTACACCGGCCAAAGAAAGACGTGCAATCCTCGATGGCTTAGCCGAAGGGCGGATCGATATTATTATCGGCACCCACGCCCTCATTCAAAAAGATGTAAAATTCAAGGAGCTGGGATTAGCCATTGTGGACGAACAGCACCGATTTGGTGTTCTCCAACGGGGAGATCTTACAGTGAAAGGGCTGAATCCTCATTTGTTGGCTATGACAGCAACTCCGATACCGCGGACATTAGCTATTACTTATCATGGTGATATGGATTTATCCATCATTGATGAAATGCCGAAAAACCGCATTCCGGTGGTGACCAAAGTGGTGGATGAGGTGCGGCTGAAAAAAGTATACGATTTTATGAAGGTCGAAGTGGCCGCCGGCCGCCAATGCATGGTGGTGTACCCCTTGGTGGAAGAAACGGAAAAATCGGACTTAGCGGCGGCGGTAGAAATGCACAAGAATCTTTCAGAAAAAATATTCCCGAAATTAAAAGTGGGACTCATACATGGGCGAATGAAAAAAGATGAGAAAGATGGAGTCATGGATGCTTACGCCCGGAATGAAATTCACATACTGATCTCCACCACAGTGATCGAAGTGGGGATCGACATTCCTAATGCCACGGTCATGCTGATTGAACACGCCGACCGCTTTGGTCTTACCCAACTCCACCAACTTCGAGGCCGAGTGGGCCGGGGTAGTGAAAAAAGTTACTGCATTCTCGTCCGCCGGAATTTCACGGACAATTCAAAAAAACGCCTGAGAATCATGGAATCCACCAATGACGGTTTTGTGATTTCTGACGAAGATTTGAAAATTCGGGGACCGGGAGAATTTTTCGGCATCCGCCAGAGTGGTTTCTTGAAATATAAAATTGCCAATATGGTGACCGATGGGCCCATCTTAAGAAAAGCAAGACAAGCCGCTTTTCAAATAGTGAAAGCTGATCCCAATTTGAATCAACCGACCCATGAACTCATTCGTACTCGATTTATGATGGAATATCAGGATAAACTGGAGCGGGCGAATATTTCATGATTCAAAATTAATATTGGAGATTCAATATATCATTGGATATGGTGTATTTTCACCGGCTGTTTTTGAAACATTTTTATTCAAATTGAATACAAGCCACTCAAGAGGAGAATCATGGCCGAAGAACAAATAAAAAAAGAAGATCAATTATTTATCCATTTGGTGAATACATTCGTGCAAAGTGCATGGATATCTCTGGGGAAAGTTAAAAATCCTGTCACCGATACTTTAGAGCGAAACCTGGAACAGGCTACCTATTATATCGACTTACTGGATATGCTTCAGACGAAAATGAAGGGAAACCTCAGTGAATGGGAAGAACAATATATTATCCATAGCTTGAGTGAACTAAAACTCAATTTCATCGATGAACAAAAGAAGGGGGCAGGGGCCCCAGAGGGTTCAGGGGAACCCACGGGTGCAGAATCATCAGAATCTGATGATCTTGAAAAGTCAGCCGAAAAGAAGACAGAAAATCCTGAAGTTAAAGAAAAGCCCAAGGTGAAAAAGAAAGCTAAAAAGGCGACCAAAAAAGAGAAGAAAGATTAAAATTTGATTCATTCTGATTATATAAAACTCAATCGCATGTTTGCCGGGATAGCCTTGGTGTTATCCTTTGTAGTTTACTTTTTAACCATGGCAGACACAGTACCATACTGGGATTCGGGCGAATTTATTGCCACTTCATTTATTTTAGGTGTACCTCATCCACCGGGAAGTCCCCTGTATTTAATCATCGGCCGTGTTTTTTCCATGATTCCTTTCAACCCGGATATTGCCTTCCGGATCAACTTGATATCACCTGTGGTCAGTGCATTGGCCGTCATGTATCTCTATCTTTCAACCGTAAAACTCATTTCGAACTATCGTGGTAAAATTGAATCCACCATGGATGCCATTATTACATTTGGCGGTTCTTTTGTGGGTGCGCTTACATTTGCATATACGGACTCTCATTGGTTCAATGCAGTGGAGGCAGAAGTATATGGGTTTTCTACATTTTTTACGGCCATTGTGGTTTGGTTGATTCTCCACTGGCAAGAACGGGCTGATGAAAAGGGAAATGAACGATACATTCTCATTATTGCCTATATGATTGGTTTAGCCACCGGAATTCATTTGTTGAATCTTTTGACGCTTCCATTTATTGCATTGATTATTTATTTTCGAAAATACGAATTTTCCTATAAAGGATTTCTGATTACGTCCGTCATAACCGGTGCGGTATTTTTGGTAATCAATACAGGAATTATCAACGGTATGCCAAAGTTGGTGAATGCCATTGGATTAAATCTTGTGGTTGTCCTTAGTTTAATTATTGTGGGTGGAATGATTTTCACGATTATCCAAAAACAATTTCGATATGCATTGGCCCTCACATCCATTGTACTCATTTTAATTGGATATTCCAGTTATGCCACTATTTTCATTCGCTCCGGTCAACAACCAGCCATTAATGAAAACGATCCTTCCACTGTACCTCGTGCCATTGCCTACATGGAACGGGAACAGTATGGCCAAATGTTTCAATTTCCCCGCCGTTATACAGGATTACCACCAAAACATGAAGTGGTGGGTCGTCCTGCTCAGGGAGGTCGCGAATATTCCTCCAGTCAGGAACGAAAATATAAATCGTATCGGATGGATAAGCAGTGGAGTTATTTCTGGAATTACCAGATTAAGAAAATGTATTGGCGATATTTTTTATGGCAATTCGCCGGGCGAGGCCCCAGTACCGAAGAATGGGTAACAGCCTATGGTGCAAATACCAAAGAGGATGGTGTCGATTGGTTTCAGTTTGGTTTTCCTCTGGCATTTCTATTTGGTCTTTGGGGGATGTTTTACCATTTTCAGCGAGATCGAGAGCAGGCATTTTCAGTATTCAGTCTATTTCTCATGATGGGGCTCGCTATAATAATTTTTGTAAATCAAGACAATCCTCAGCCACGGGAACGGGATTATTCTTATGTAGGGAGTTTCTTTGCATTTTCCATTTGGATCAGTATTGCAGTTGCAGCCTTGGGGGACAAAATTCGGGTTTTATTGAAAAATAAACCAATCTCTAATAATGCTGTCATGGGTACCATGGCTATTTTGCTTGTGGCAATGCCGGGTATGATGCTGAAGGCCAATTATCATGAGCATGATCGGTCTGATAATCGGTTGGCATGGGATTACAGTTATAATATTTTACAATCATGTGAGCCAAATGGAATTTTGTTCACCAATGGCGATAACGATACATTTCCCCTCTGGTATTTGCAAGAAGTGGAAGGGATACGGACGGATATTACCATCGCCAATCTCAGTCTCCTGAATACAGAATGGTATATTCGCCAACTGAGGGATTCCCGAAGGGGACGGGTAGATCAGGAAGGCCGTGAAATGGAACGGTTTATTAATATGTCGAATACCCAGGTGATGGATGTGGCTTCAGGATTACAGCCATGGAAGGCTCGGAATGTGCAAATTCCAACACCTAAGTCAGATAAAAATAAAAATGGATTTATTCAATGGAAAGTGAATCCCACTTTTGCCGGTGCCGCCCTTATGGTGAAAGATATGATGATATTAAAAATCATCAACGATGCTCAATGGAAATACCCTATTTATTTTGCCGTAACTGTCCCTGCTTCAAACCGGCTTGGATTGGAACCATTTTTGGAAATGGAAGGATTGGTTTACCGATTAAGACCCCATAATGTGGATGGGAGGAATCCGATTAATGAAAATAGGATGTGGACCAACCTTATGTCCGGCTATGGTTCTGAAATTTGGGAACAGGATTTAGAAGCAAATGATTGGAATGAAGTCGAAGATGAAATTTGGTCCAAGAGTTATAAACCAGGATACCTATTCAGAAATCTGGGTAGGGAAGATGTTTTCTATTTTCCTACCACCAATATCCGCCTGCTTCAAAATCTTCGCAGCGCATATATGCAATTAGCCGCATTCCATTATATGGCATTTAAGGATCATGAAAGGTCCGACAAGGAACGGGCAGAAATTCACCGTGATAAAGCATTGGAAGTGCTAGTGAAAATGCAGGACAATATCCCTGAAAAAACCATTCGGTACGATTCTAAAGATTTGTATTATCAGGTTGGACGCCTTTTTGGTGAATTGGGGTATAAGGATGAGTTAAGACGGATTTTGGATAATCTAGTTAATAGAGAAGATCTAAATATTCAAGATCGATTAGATTATGGTCAAGTATATATTTCACAATTGGATTCATTTGAAATGGGTCGCACTATTTTTGAAGATTTATATAATGATTTTAAAGATATTGAAAATGGCGATCGTCGCGCGACTCAAAAGGAAATGGAAGCATGGCGGCAGCATTTCACTCAAATTGTTTCCTCTCTTGTTTTTACCTATAAAAAATTGGATATGGAACCCAAAGCTGAAGCAGTCTTGGCTGACTGGCTGGATAAAAACCCCAACGATCCGGTCGCCCAAAAATTGATGGAAGAACTGAAAAAGGAAGAAGTAAAAAGTAAAAAGGAATAAAGTGAAAGTATGTCTGGTGTGATAAAATTTCCTTTTTCCTTAATATCCTCCCCATAATGTCTAACTCAAAAATATCGTTAATTATTCCTCATTGGAATGGCATTGATGTTTTATCAGAATGTTTAGATTCACTGGCACAAACAGAATATTCTAACTTCGAAATTATTGTAGTGGATAATGCCTCCACCGACGGCAGTCCTGACTGGGTGAGCCTGAATTTCCCCCAAATAAAATTGATCGAAAATAACCAAAACTATGGTTATGCCGGCGGGTGCAATCGCGGAGCGAAAGTTGCATCTGGTGACTATCTTGTTTTTCTGAATAATGATACAGTTCAAGAAAAAAACTGGCTGGATAGCTTGGTTGACTTCATGAATCTTAATCCGAATGTGTCGGCGGTTCAGCCCAAAATTTTAAATTATTATGACCGATCCAAATTTGATTATGCTGGCGGTGCTGGCGGTTGGCTAGATATTTTAGGATTTCCCTTTGCGCGAGGACGCGTATTTTTTGAACGGGAAAAAGATGAGGGGCAATATGATCGGATGCGTCCAATCTTTTGGGCCAGTGGTACAGCTATCATGGTTCGGACGTCCGATTTTGAAACAGCCGGTGGATTTGATGAAACTTTTTTTGCTCATCAAGAAGAAATTGATTTATGCTGGAAGTTCCGCCTTATGGGGAAGGAATCATGGGCTATTCCAAGTTCTGTGGTGTACCATAAAAATGCTGTTACGCTTCCTATGTTTTCCCGTCAAAAACAATACTTAAACCACCGCAATTCACTCCTAATGGTTTTGTCCAATTATAGTTTGCCCTTGACTTTATATATAACACCCATCCGGTTGGCGTTGGAGTGTATAGCATTAGTCTATTCCTTGGTTCGTCTGGATATGAACCATTTCTTGGGTATTATTCAATCACTATTTTGGCTTGTCTCTCACCCTCATATTATTTGGAAGAGACGACGATTCGTAAAACTGATTCGGGTAGTAAAAGATAAAAAAGTTCTACCCTGGTTATATTGGGGTAGTGTGGTATTTGACTATTATATCCGCCGAAAAAAACGATCAGCGGAGATTGTTAAAGAGTAAAGCTGAATCTATTTTTTTAAATCCCTGAGATATATTTTTTTATTTTCCTGATCGATGTCAGCCAGATACCGCAGGGACTCTTCCTGTCCTAAAATGGTCAATTTATGGGAGATATCCTTGGCGTGTGCTTTTAGAAAATATTGCATCCGACCGACGGGAAAACCATAGACTATCTTTTTCAGTCCATCCATCATATAGCCGAATTCCCTTAGCGCTGCATCCGGTTTGCCCTGATCGAATAAATCCATAGCCACATAGTAAGCAAACCGTGCTTCTCGGAGCCCCTTATTTCCTGTGATTTCTTTTAATAACTGTACGCGGGTAGACCATCCTTTGGGAAAATCAGATGCCATTCCTCGGAGCGCGATTTCACGTGCTTGATCATAAGCATGATTTCCCCCATAAAAATTATACGTATCCATATATCCGGCCAACAGGGTGTAGGCATAATAAGCCAAAAAGCTACCTAAAGGATCAAAAATAACAGGATCATATTGTATCGATCTGCCAGAATTATAATAAAATTGAACGGATTTATCAAAATAACGAAGGTCCATACCATCAGAAATGAGGACTTGGGCGTGAAATGTTTTGAGGCCCCCTTTCTGGGCCACTCCCTGGAATACGAGGGAAATATGCAATGGAATATTGAGACCTTGATAATCTTCATGCCAGATTCGTCTGGAGAAAAATCGAGCCACTTCATCTTTAAGAGAAGATACCTCCTGCCTTTCACTGGCCCGAAGGAGGCGGTCATCAATGGTGATATCTACTTTGCCGAATTGAGAAAAGGCCATAGTGGAAGAGATTATGAGTGAGATTAGAATTCTCATGGCTGGAAAATAGGGTGATTTATCGAAGGAAAAAAGGGTGGGATAAAATTTCAACACCGTAACAAAACTTCGGTATGCTACGTCTCTACCAAAATTGTATTAATTTTAATGATGGCAAACATTCAACATTTACTGGATTCCCAACCGGGACCAAAATTGATCCTTGAAAAAATAGGGAAAATTGCTGTAGCATACAAAAAAGAAGTGTATGTGGTTGGGGGTGTTGTCCGCGATTTATTCCTGAATCGAAAATTGAAAGAGATTGACCTTATGGTCGTTGGCGATGGAATCGAATTTGCGAATTTGCTGGCTAAAAAAATGGGGATCAAAAAAGTCATTCCATTCCCTAAGTTTTCAACGGCTCATATTCCTTCCCGGCCCATACCGATTGAAGTGGCCGCTGCTAGGGAAGAATCCTATAATGATGATTCCAGGAAGCCAAAAGAGATTGTTTATACAGATTTAAAGGGTGATCTGTTAAGACGGGATTTTACAGTGAATGCCATGGCCATGAGTTTACTCCCGGATAAATTTGGGGAACTCCACGATCCCCATAATGGTGTGAAAGATTTAATGGCGAAACTATTGGTCACGCCGCTGGATCCGGATGAAACATTTTCAGAAGATCCGTTGCGGATGATGCGGGCTGCCTATTTTGCATCGGGCCTTGGTTTGAGGATTGAAAATGAATGTTTTGAATCTATGAAACGACAGGCAAAGCGAATCCAGATTGTTTCTCAAGAACGGATTACGACTGAATTCACTAAAATATTATCGACACCCAAACCATCAGTTGGGCTCAAAATCTTGCAAAAAGTAGGTTTAATGGAATTCATTTTTCCGGAGATTCATGTCATGGTTGGCATGGATCAAACGGGAGAATGGCACCATAAAGATATATTTCAGCATACCATGCAAGTGGTGGATAATGCAGCCCAGCTTTCAGATAAAATGAAACTGCGGTTTGCGGCCCTTGTCCACGATATTGCGAAACCAAACACACGGCGGATCGATAAACTGAAAGGGTACACATTTCATGGCCACGATGCTGTGGGAGAGCGGATGCTGAATAAGGTAGCCAGACGAATGAAACTGTCCAATGAATTAAAGGATTACCTGAAAAAATTAACATTGCTTCATCTACGCCCCATTGCATTGGCAAAAAAAGAAATCACAGATTCCGCCATTCGAAGGGTCATGGTTACTGCCGGTGAGGATTTGGATGATTTGCTTACTCTATGTCGCGCCGATATCACCACAAAGAATCCGAATAGAGTTAAAAAGTATATGGGGAATTTTGAACGGGTAGAAGCCAAAATGCAGGATGTAAATGAGCGGGATTCTCTCAAAGGGTTCCAATCACCGGTCCGGGGGGAAGAAATCATGGCCGAATGCGGATTAAAAGAAGGCCGCGTAGTGGGTCTGATAAAAAAAGCAATCGAGGATGCAATTTTAGATGAAAAAATTGATAATACCTATGAGGCTGCCTTTACGTATTTTATGGAGATAAAAGATCGTATAAAATCTGATAATACTAACGACTTGCCAAATGCAAGCGGGGGATCATGAAAAAAACTTATTTTCTTCAATTATTACTTTGTTTATCCATTGGATATGGACAGGAAATTTCCGGATCAATCAAGGATAAAATAACCAATGCATCACTCAATGGCGTGAATATAACGGTTGAAAATTCTGATTATGGTGTATCTAGTGACAAATCAGGGAACTATATGCTGGATGTATCGCCTTTTGAAACAGATCTAATGGTGAAATTTCACCATATTGGTTATGATGAAATATCGATATCAATTGAAAAACTTGAGAAGTCACCGCACATTAAACTTAAACCTCGCGTCCTTCAATTTGAAGCAATTGAAACCTCAGGAGAGAAACGAAAAGCAGCCATAGAAAAGGATTTACCTCAGACAGTTTCTATTATTCAGGCTGAGGCGTTTGAATTGCGGGCGTTCGTGGATGCGGCTGATTTGTTGGCCACTGATCATAGTGTCCAAATAGAAGAATCTCTCAGTGGCAGAAAAACGATATCCATTCGTGGTGGGAATGCAAATGATGTGCTTGTACTTTATAATGGATTTCGTCTCAACCGTCCATATGATAATGTATTCGATTTATCTTTAGTGGATATGCAAAATGTAGAACAAATTGAAATTGTAAAGGGCGGGCATTCCATCCTTTACGGTCCCGATGCTTTTTCAGGTGTGGTGAATATTGTTCCCAAAAACACGAAAGATAAACATGTGGGTTTTTCTCAACAATTTGGAACTTACGATTCAGGATTTTGGAATGTAAATGGCCAAGTTCAATTAAAGAATACATTTTTATCTCTCAGTAATAAAAAGGGGACCTATAAAAGGATATTTGAAGGTCTTGAAATAGAAAACAGTGGTTTGTTTTCTGATTTAACGCACACTACTCTAGATATAAATAACAAGATTAATGGGAATAAAATTACAGGTAATCTGGAATTCAATCTCACCCGAGATTTGCAAACATTTAAAAATACGCGAGATTTTAATACCATTAATTCCACCAATGATTTTTTTGGTGTCCAATTCAATGGTGTTTTAGGCTTTATAGGGGAAGTAGATATTGCATTTGCCAATCACGGGATAACTGAAATTCAAGGTTTGAATAGTTATACAGGGATGGTATCCAGGAATTTGGATCATAATGCCCGAAAAGTGGAAACAAGAAAATATATCGATTTGAATCGATTTGAATGGATGATAGGTGTCCAAATGGAAAATTCCGTCTTAAAATTCTGGGATGATCGAAATCTTACAAATGTGAATCAAGTCGGGTTAAAAGGTGCCACATTGAATCGAGACCAAGTTGGCGTTGCTACCGTTTTGAAACTGCATTCAAAAGGAGATGATGATGGCCGATGGCTTACAGATTTGGATGTAAGTTATCGTCAAGACAGAGTGAAAGATTATAAATCAGATTTGGTATATCGAAATGATCATATTGGCGGTACAGAAGATTTGGCATTTATGAAGTTTGGGGATAATAGTTGGCAAAATAACATTTTCAAACTATCTACCATCGCATCAAAACGCTCTCCGGGGCAAACCATGGCATTTTGGGTCACCACTGGAAATAATATTAAATTTCCCACTCTCCAACAACAGATCAGTCTCACAGATATTCCTGTGGATCAGCCGCGAGCACTCGTACCCGAAAAAATGAAATCATTAGAAATTGGTGTGAACCTAGTTAGTCAACCCAAAGATGTACCTAACATTGATCAAATTGAATTTCAAGGTAGTTTTTTTAGGAATGATTATTCAGATAAAATGCGTGTGACCTATTTACTGGGAATGCCGGTGGGATTTTATGAAAATATAGGGCATGCCAATATAATGGGCATTGAGGGAAAAATAAAAATGAAGGCTTACGGTGGACGTGTATTCGGTGATATGGCCTTTTCAAAATATGATGTATCCGATTTGAGTGCATTCCCATTTAAATCCACCTTTAAAGTAACCGCAAGTATGACGGCAAAATGGAAATACTTTTCCATCGGTTCTCGTTGGTTCCAAGAGGGAGAACAGGTGGGTATGATTCATGTGCCTGATAAAGGGTTTAATGAAATTGAGCTTCCCTCATTTTCCAATTATGATATTTATTGGACCCTCAAAGTAAATATTGGTCCACTCAAAGGTCAATTAGCTTACTCCGGAAGAAATTTGAAAAAGAATAAAACATCCCTTGATGGTTTATTGCTTAGAGACACTCGAGAGTATTATACATTTAGCACAGAATTTTAATGAAAAGAATAACGTTACTCAGCACAATCATCATTCTTTTCTCATGCACAGAAAATCCATTTGGTGGAAATAAAAAAATAGCCAACAGAACGATTACGGGGAGAGTTGTTCTTGATCGTGTTGAAAGCTACCCCAATGGATTCCACGATGGTGTGTTCGTTTGGTCTGAAGGGCTAGGTCTCCAGGCAACAACAGATATTGATGGTACATTTGAATTGGTACTTCCCGCATCAAGCGAACAATCCAGTGGTGCCATTGTGGACGGAGATTATACCATTCATTTCTTTTTGGGTAATTACCTTATATCTAATATATCGGTATCATTTGCCGCAGGACAGGTAGTCAATGATAGTAAACTCATTAATATAAAAGGCGAAATTTCAAGAGATATTTCTCTCACAAGGGTTTTGGGTGTGCACACATCTATTTCGCCGAAAATAATCACATCCGGATTTGATAGTGAGGTAGAAGTTATAATCGAACTTACGCCGGACCGTCCACCTATTTTCATGAACATAAGAAAAGTTGTCACCCAAAGGGACGAAATTTATACAGGCCTATTATTCAAGGATGAAGAAACCAATAAGTTGATGTATTCTGTCGATATTGATACAGCCTCCACAATGAGGGAATTCATCGCCGGTCCCACCAAAAAAATCGTGATTAATTTTGATTATGTGAATGTGAATCTCCCTACGGGAAATTACGAAGTGATTCCCTATTTTATGATTGATAGAAAGGATATTCCTCAAGGTATTCTTAGCGCATTAGGGGCAGGGTATAATACTTTTTCAGAAAACTTTTTTAACCTTCCATTCTATCGAACCGGAGGAAAACTGGTGGTTCAATAAAAATGAAATGGACTGCTTTACTATTTTACGTTGTTTTTCTTTTCTTAGGGGCGTGCGAGGATAATCCATTTTTTGGGGATGACAAAATTCCAGAACGTGAAATTACGGGAAGGGTCTCCCTGCAATTTTCAGAGAATCACAGTGAAATTTATGTTTGGTTAGAAGGGACAGAACTAATTACCCAAACCGATGAAAATGGCGATTTTACAATGCCATTACCAACACCCAGTGAACAGGGTACGGGGTCCATCGTAACTGGAACATATAAATTATATTTTTACTTGGCAAACTATCGGCTGGAATATGTGACAATAGAATTATTAAATGGAGAAGTGGTCGAGGATCTATCTACAATTAGCAAAGAAGGTGAACTAAAAAGAATCGTATCGCTTAAGAATATCCTAACGCTTGATACAAAAATAAGTCCCCAATCATATATTTTAAGCGAGGATGATTCTATTACAGTTAATGTAAAATTAAATCCGAATAAACCTGAAGTTTTTATTAATACGATTGTAAGGGTATATGACCGGGGATATGTCGTTCGAACTGGGTTTTTAATTTATAATGACAATCATCAATTAATTCAAAGTATTGATATAGAAGGATCAAAAAAAAGACGAGAGGCAGTCATGTCTCCAAGAAAAGAATGGACGGCCGAATTTCCATTAAATAAATCCTTTTACTCCTCTAATGGTGAATATAATGTTATTCCATATATAGTGGTGGACAGATCGGATGTACCCCCAAAACTTGAATCGCTTATTGGGGCTAACCAAAAATCATTTGATCAGAATTTTATACTATATCCCTTGAAGCGTACTGGCGGCAAGTTCGTAGTTCAATAATATATCGAAAAACAATAAATATTTATTGATTAAAGGTGGTGGTTGAATTAATTTCACCGCCCGATTTTAATCATTGAGAGGATTGTTTTGTCAAAAAATCTAAATAATAAATTAGTTGCTGCAGCAGAAATTGTGTTACGCGTAATCTGGTATCTGTCTATTGCAGGAACCATTTTTTTTATGGGAAAAATGTTACTCGGCCCCGTATTGGAGATAACAGAATATACTTCAGGCCTAATCACACCTATTGAATTTTCCGTGAATGAACAGGGAACTGCTACATTTGATTCTGATCAAACGGTTCCGGTCCAAATTAATCATGCCAAAGGATATTTTCGAATCGACAGGCCGATTCCCACCACGCTCAAAGTCGTGTTTTTTCTTATAAACTTAGTGGTCTCGGGGTTGATTTTATGGGTGATTTATGTCTTGTGGAAAATTGTACAGTCTGTTAAACAAAAAAATCCATTTATTGTTTTAAATGGCCGGCGTCTTCGAATTATTGCTTTCTCAATGATTGGAATTGAGCTAAGCCAAGGACTTGCGAATTTGATTAAAATGTTATATTTGGAACCACGATTACAATTTGAAACCATTATCATTCAGTCAAAAATCCATGTCAGTTTTCATGTAATTGTGGCCGGGTTAGTCATTCTTGTAATCGCAGAAGCTTTTCGTATTGGAGTGGAAATGAAAGAAGAACAGGAACTCACCGTATAATGGGTATTCGCATTAACCTGGACGTGATGATGGCTAAAGCCAAGATACCTCTTGGTGATTTGGCAGAACGGGTGGGAATTACCCAAGCGAATTTGTCCATCCTTAAAACGGAAAAAGCCAAAGCAATACGATTTTCAACGTTAGAAAAAATATGTGAAGAATTGGGTTGTCAACCGGGGGATATCCTGAAATATGAAGCAGATGAAAAAAAATAAAAATGATTGACAACCAAAGGAACATTTTTGAGTCTAAGACGTGGCAGGTCTTAGATATTTTATCATAATAGAGGTAGGAGAATATAATGTTTGGAACAATGATTAATGCCATCACCGCACCTGGTGAAACATTTGAAATCATCGTTAAAGAATTTAACTTGAAACAAGCCTTAATGCCCATTGCCTTACTCATGGGTTTAGCAGTGGTTTCCGGGTTTGTACTTCAGGATTTAATTGCGGATATGCAATGGGAACAAATTGAAAAAAGCATCGAAGGAAATACGCAGATTTCCGAAGAGCAAAAAGATGAAATACTTTCAAAACAATACGATAGGGTTTATTCAGAAACAGGTATGAGTGCCATTTTTACTTATATAAGTATGGCAATCTCTTGGCCCATGCGGATCGCCTTTTGGTCTCTGTTTGCCATGCTTGCTGCTAATTTATTTTTAGGGGGCGGAGGAAAATTTGGTCAAATATTTACAGTAAGTGCATTTGCTTATATGCCATCGGTGATTGAATATATCATCAAAACACCTATTCAGTATATTTCTGACAATATGATGATTTTTACGGGATTGGGTGCTTTGGGAATTGGTGAACAGGGAGATTTCATTAACAGTTTTCTTGCAGGGTTGGATATCTTCGCTTTCTGGCGTGTATTCCTCATGGCTGTGGGGGTTGGTGTTCTTTATAATAAAACGACCAAAACTTCATTAACCGTTATGACAGGTTTATGGATATTTGGTTTGGTCGTATTTGCGGGAATTGGCGCAGCAGTTTCAGGCATGTTTGGATAAGAAAGGACATAACAATTATTAAACGACTATTATTTTTGATCCCTTTTACCATTGGGATCAGTCAATCCTATTCTCTGGGGGAAGCGATTGAAATTGCTTTAGAGAACAAGGAAGCGTTGAAAACATCGGCATTGGATTTACGATCATCCAGACAAGGTGTTAAAGGCTCTTACAGTAGGATTTTGCCCTCACTCCGGTTTTCGGGAAACATGAGCGAGTCTCGGTTTCCCGTACAGACCGGAGGTTATAATGAATCCACCGGAGAAATTACCTTAGACAAGATTAGTAGCCTAACAAGCTCATCTTCCAGTATTTCTCTTTCGCAGAATATTTATGATGGTGGTGTGTGGTGGAATACCATACGTCAGGCTAAAAACAGTTTTCGTATCGCAGAACAGTTTGACCGTCAGGTGATCACCAATATTATTCGAAACGTACATTCAGCCTATTTCAATTATCTCAAGGCTTCGCAGTTACTCGATGTAGCTCGATCTAATCTCATGAGTTCACAACAGCAGTTAGCATTGGCGGAACAAAAATATGAATTAGGTTCAGCGAAAAAAACAGATCTATTAAAAGCAGAAGTACGGTTTGGTCAGGCGAGAATAGATGTAATTAATAATGATGCAATGCTCCAAAATGCATACCGTACCTTGAAAAATGCCATGGGGTTAATAGGGACAGATCGAGATTTTTCTGTCGAAGAAGTGGAAATACCATTGGAGATTATTCCTGAAATTGATACTGGATTTGAACTGATTCAAAAATTTAATCCAAGCGTTAAAGCGAAGCAATATCAAATCACAAGCGCAGAACTTAGTGCAAAAATTGCCAAAGGATCTCGTTTGCCCACCATTAGTGCAAATGCCAGTTATTCCGGCAGTGCAGAAAATCTCGGCGATGCAATTACCAACAGTTTTAATGATCAAAAACGGGTCAATACAGGATTGTCTATTTCTGTTCCAATATTTTCAGGAAATAGTATCAGCACTCGAATTCAACAGGCGAAGATTGCTGTGGATAAACAAGAATCGGAATATTTGACCCAACTACAAGATCTATCCGTCCAATTGCAAAGTATGGTTGATCAATTAAATAATTACCAGGAAATTATCCCAATCAATGAAACTGTTCTCATTTCTGCAGAGGAAGATTTAAAACTGGCGCAGGTGAGATATACCCAAGGATCCACAATTATTTTAGAAGTGTTGGATGCGCAGGTTTCGGTAGTACGGGCGAGGTCATCTTTGATTCGTTCAAAATATGACGCTTATATTGAACAAGCAAATTTAAAAGCCCTTTTGGGAACACTGGATACGAATAAATAAATTAGAGGAGAAAACAGTGGCTAAGAAAAAATTAACTAAAAAGAAAAAATGGCTCATCTTTGGCGGCGGCGGGGTATTACTCGCCATACTGATTGCAGCAAGTCTGGGTAAAAAAGATGATGATGCCATCAAAGTGGAAACGGAAAAAGTTGTTCGACAAACAATCATTCATAAAGTGAATGCAAGTGGAAAGATCAAGCCGGAAACAGAAGTAAAAATCAGTGCCAATTCATCGGCGTGGATTGATTCTATTACGGTGGAGGAAGGTGACCATGTAAAAAAAGGTCAGCATTTAATTACGCTGGATCGGAAACAATTATTGTCCAATTATAATTCGGCAGCATCTTCTGTCCGATCTGCAAAAGCACGGTTAAAGCAAGAATTGGCCAGTAAGAAACGTGTAGAATCCATGTACGAACAAAATTTAGCATCGGACCAGGAATTGGAAGCGGTAGAAGCATCTTACGAAATAGCTAACAGTTCCCTTGCCCAGGCAAAATCCAGCCTTGAATCGAGAGAAGATGATTTGAACAAAGCACGGATTGTGTCACCTCAAGATGGGATTGTTACAGCAGTCAACAAAGAAGTGGGCGAAATGGCCGTGGGGGGCATGTTCCAAGCTGAAGTGCTTATGATTATCGCCGACTTGAATCGGATGGAAGTCATCGTTGATGTGAATGAAAATGATGTCGTTTCTGTTTCTCAAGGGGATACAACAGAAATTGAAATTGATGCATTTCAGGATACAATATTTTATGGTATAGTCAGTGAAATTGCACATATGGCGCAATCATCTTCAGTAGGATCTGCAGAGCAGGTGACCAATTTTGAAGTCAAAATTCGGATGATACAAGTGCCAGACGGGATTCGTCCCGGCATGAGCGCCACCGCCAACATAATTACAGATAAAAAAGATGATGTGTTGGTTATACCAATTCAAAGTTTGACGGTCAGGCCGGAAGGATCTGAAAAATTATCTTTTGGTAAAGGCAATCGCTCAGGTAAAAAAGATGGTGCAAAAAAACCGAAGGCGAAGAAAATGGAAGAGTTGGTATTTGTCATTGCGGATAAACCTGGAGGTGTGCTCCGAAATGGTGTTGTGTCTGAATTGGATGACAAAAAAGGTAAAAAGAAAAAATCACCGAAGGGTGGAAAAGTGGTTCATATTCGACCTGTTAAAGTGGGTATTTCATCTGAAACCCATTATGAAGTACTGAGCGGCATCGATGAAGGGGAAGAAATTGTTACGGGGAGTTATCGTGCCATCAGCAAAGATTTGGCTCACAATAAAGCAGTTACCACTGGTGAGAATGATGAAAGCGATAAAAAGGGTTTTAATATTTCGATCAAAACCTCAAAGTCCGATTGACCATGGCCGATCTCATATCACTTAAAGAAATCAAACGCCATTATGATGTGGGTGGGGAAGTGGTCCGCGCATTAGATGGGATTGACCTGACCATAAATCATAATGAATACATTTCCATTATGGGTCCGTCGGGCTCGGGAAAATCTACCCTCATGAATATGATCGGCTGTTTAGATACACCGACAGAAGGAATATATGAATTTGAGGGGGAACTCGTCCATGAGATGGATGATAATCAATTGGCGTCCATTCGGAACCGGAAAATTGGATTTGTATTCCAGACCTTTAATTTATTGCCAAAAGCGACAGCACTGCGAAATGTGGAAGTGCCATTAATCTATGCAAATATGGCTAAGAATGACAGAATCGAAAAAGCCAAAAAAGCGCTCATTTCCGTAGGATTAGAAGAGCGGATGCATCATAAGCCCAATGAACTTTCAGGTGGACAGCGGCAGCGTGTGGCCATCGCCCGGGCCTTGGTAAATGATCCCTCCATTTTATTAGCAGATGAACCTACGGGAAACCTGGACTCCAAAAGTGGTACTGAAATCATGAAAATATTAGACAAACTCCATAATGCCGGCAATACGATAATTTTGGTGACACATGAAGAATATATTGCGGACCATGCGGATCGGACAATTAACTTATTTGACGGCAAAATCAAAGACGATATTCGATCTGCAAAGCGCAAAGTTGAAGCATAGTGACCGGGAACATGAACACAGAGATCACAAAGGACACAGAGAACCACAGAGTAAAAATTAATTTATATCTCTGTGCCTCTCTGGGCTCTCTGTGTAACCAACCATGCTAGGATTATTCTGGGAAAATCTGCGTATCTCCCTTGGCTCAATCTTTGGGAATAAATCTCGCTCAATTTTAACGGCCCTGGGTATTGTCATTGGTGTTTTATCTGTCACCTTGATGGGTACACTTATTTCAGGATTGGATCGTACTTTCGAAAAAAGTATGTCCTTCCTTAGTCGGGATGTTTTAATTATCAGCCGCATGGATTGGTTCGGCGGTGATTTTGATTGGTGGGAATTGAGAAATCGTCCGCGCATTAAAGAAGATTATGTGGAACAACTCCGAGAGAAATCCCAGTTTGTTGCTGCGGTTGCACCCATGTCCGAGCGAGGCGGTAGTATCATTCGGGGAGATTTACGTACAGACACACGTTTCTTTGGTACGACACCAGAATATATGGCCACAAATGAATCCGCTGATGTAGTGATAGGACGTTATTTTACCGATGGAGAAAACAGGTCTGGTTCCCGGGTGCTGGTGATTGGCGGCGATGTGGCAGATGGGTTATTTCCTGACGAAGATCCCATTGATAAATATGTCAAAATTGGTTCTCATAAATTTCGGGTGATTGGTGTTCTCAAAAAGCAGGGGAAATTTATGGGGTTATTTAGCCTGGATAACCAGGCGGTAATGCCTTTTGGCACCTATAAACGATTGTTCTCGCGCCGGGGTTGGATGAATGTGAGAGTCAAGGTGAATACGGATAATTACGACGAAGCGAAAGAAGAAATCTATGGCATTATGCGACAACTTCGCGGCTTAAAACCCTTGGAAAAAGATGACTTTGCCATCAATCAATCCGCCACCATGGAAGCACAATATAAAGCAATTAAACTGGCAATCGGTGGCACAGGATTATTTATTACGGCGCTATCTTTAATCGTAGGCGGCATCGGCATCATGAATATTATGTTTGTATCGGTTAAAGAACGAACGCGAGAAATTGGCGTTCGAAAAGCATTGGGTGCAACCCAGTCTATGATTCTGGGGCAATTTCTAATGGAGGCGGTTTTAATTTGTCTCTTTGCCGGATTGGTGGGCATGGGATTGGCCGGGGGTTTAAGTCTCCTTATTAATCAATTTTTTCCATCCTCAATGCCTGTAGGATTGGCAATTGGGTCTATTATCCTGAGCGTTGTAATTGGTATTGTTTCAGGTCTTGTTCCTTCTTACCAGGCTGCCCGCTTAGACCCCATTGATGCACTGCGATACGAATAATGGTAAAAAAATCTCATTTAAAAAATACCATTAAAGAAAGTTTTCGAATGGCTATCGAGTCCATTCGTCAAAACAAACTTCGATCCATTTTAACTCTCCTGGGGATCAGCATTGGTGTTTTTTCTGTGATTGGTGTTATGACGGCCATTCGCACTTTAGAATATTCAGTGAATTCACAACTGGATATTTTTGGTACCAATACATTTATGATTCAAAAATCCCCTGCGATACGAATTCATGGCGGTGGCAATGATAAAATCCGTAAACGGAAAAATATTCTATATGCTCATTATGAAGAATTAAAACAGCGGGCAAAACTGCCGCTGCGGGTCAGTGTGGTTGATGGGACCGGCGAAAGAAATATTCAGTATAAAGATAAACGGTTAAAGAAAACGGCAGAAGTGTCTGGTGTGGATGAGTGGGGTTTGCGTTCTTTCAAAACGTATCTCGCAGATGGACGAAATTTCATGGAAGATGATATTCGTTTTTATCGCAGTGTTACAATTCTTGGCCCCGATTTAGCCGATATTCTTTTTCCCTTTGAAGATCCATTAGGGAAGGAAATTCAAATTAAGGGATTGGATTATACCGTTATTGGTATTACCGAAAGAAAGGGGCAGGCTTTCGGCCAGAGCCAGGATTATTTTGTAATGATTCCGATTTCAGTTTATATCCAACGGTTTTCCAATCGATGGACATCCCTCGGAATTAATGTTGAAGCAGAATCGACTGAATTGTATGAAAAAACCATGGATGAAGTGATTGGCCTCATGCGTGTTATTCGCAAGGTACCTCCCGAAGAAGAGAATGATTTTGAAATTATTTCCAACGAAGAACTCATGGAAACATTTGCCGGTTTTACCGGGGGCATAAAGCTATTTGCCGGAGCTGTTAGTGTGATTGCCCTTCTTGTGGCCGGAATCGGAATCATGAATATTATGCTTGTTTCCGTCACGGAGCGAATCAAAGAAATAGGCATCAGAAAAGCCATCGGCGCCACAAAGCGAGACATTCTAACCCAGTTCTTGATGGAGGCCGTTTTCTTGAGCCAATTCGGTGGTATTGTGGGCGTTATTTTAGGAATTGCCGGGGGGAACCTCATGGCCCTCGTTCTAAAAGTCCCTGCTGTGGTACCCATGGATTGGGCATTTTATGGCATGGCAGTATGTTCATTCATTGGTATTGGATTTGGTATTTACCCCGCTTGGCGTGCCGCTAATCTGGATCCCATTGAATCATTAAGATTCGAATAGTTCTCTCTTTATCTTTCTTGTAGCAGCAGGAAGGATCACCTAAATTTCCCCGATATTTTTCATTCAATTATTTTATGTTAAGCCACAGGTACAAGATTGGGGTAATTCGGTTGTATTTCACATTCGCCCAATCTCTGTCTCCATTAGCTATTAATGGTGACTTTTGATGAAAGCAATCGGCGTAATTCCGGCACGACTTTATTCTAGCCGGTTTCCTAAAAAAATTCTTCACCTCATTGATGGGAAGCCCATGGTAGTCCATGTATATGAACAAGCACTAAAAGCAAAGTCTCTGGATGATGTAATTGTTGCAATTGATGCAGATGAAACCGAAACTTCCCTCAACGAATGGAAAGTTAAAACGATTATGACTTCGGATAACCATGTTTCAGGGACAGATAGAATTCAGGAAGCAGTGGTCGATATTGAAGCGGATGTGGTAGTGAATATCCAAGGTGATGAACCTACCATTAATCCACTATTGATTGATGAATTGGTACAACAGTTTGAAGATAAATCAATTGAAATGGCTACGGTAGCGGGACAGGATATGGATGTGGAAAAAATTATGGATGTTAATGCGGTAAAAGTTTTGCTGGATGGGGGTGGTTTTGCAGTAAATTTCCGACGTGAACCAGTGGCAACTGAGGCCGGAGGATATTACCATCACTTGGGGATTTATGCCTACCGTAAGGCAACATTAGAAAAATTCACCGCTTTGGCACCCTCCAAAAATGAGTTGGCGTTAAAGTTGGAGCAATACAGGGCATTGGATAACGGGATTCCCATTAAGGTGATCCTGGCAGATAAAGTGAACAAAGGCATTGATACGATGGACGATTTAAAAGAGTTTGATAGGATTTAATGGCGACGAAAAATCCAGTAAAATATATTTTTGTGTTGGGTGGTGTCATTTCCGGCTTGGGGAAAGGAATTGCCGCTGCATCCATTGGATATCTATTAAAGAGTGCTGGGCTGCGCGTCACGATTTTGAAATTGGATCCCTATTTAAACGTAGATCCCGGTACAATGAATCCTTATCAGCATGGGGAGGTATTTGTCCTGGATGACGGCTCTGAAACCGATTTGGATTTAGGTCACTATGAGCGGTTTATTGATGTGAATATGAGTAAAGATAACAACGCCACTACGGGACAGGTTTACAGCACCGTTTTGGATCGTGAACGGCGAGGCGACTATCTTGGCGCCACCATCCAGGTGATTCCCCATATTACCAATGAAATTATCGCTCGAATTAAAGCGGTCAATACGCCGAAGAAATATGATGTGGTTATCTGCGAAGTGGGTGGAACGGTGGGTGATATTGAAAGCCTGCCTTTCATGGAAGCGATCCGGCAATTATCCCTGGAAGTGGGTTACCACAACCATACCATTATGCATGTAACATTGGTGCCATATATCAAAGCAAGCGAAGAATTAAAAACCAAACCGACCCAGCACTCGGTCATGAAACTGCGGGAAATTGGTTTGACGCCAGACATGATTTTGGCTCGGACCGACCATCCACTCACAAAAGCTGTGAAACAAAAAATTGGTCTCTTTGGAAATGTAAATCCAGACCATGTGATTGAAGGAACAGAAGTAAAAAGTATTTATGAAGTGCCCCTGACACTTTATAAGCAGAAGGTGGGAGATATTATCATGGAGCGCCTGGAGTTGCCAGGAAAGGTTGATGTATCTTATCTGGAAACTTTTATCAAAAAGTTCAAAAAACCGAAGCACCAAGTCAACATTGCCATGTGCGGGAAGTACACTGAACTTCCGGATGCCTACAAAAGTGTGCTGGAAGCATTTATTCATGGGGGGGTTGAAAATGATGCGCGCGTAAATGTGAACTGGGTAGCGACGGAAGATATAAAATCGGATAAGGATGCTGAAAGAATTTTTAATAATATGGATGGCATTCTTTTGCTACCAGGGTTTGGTTCCCGAGGATCGGAGGGAAAAATTCTTTCTTGCAAATATGCCCGTGAAAATAATATTCCATTTTTAGGAATATGCCTTGGGCTTCAATGCGCAGTGATTGAGTTCGCCCGGAATGTTTGCGGATTGAAAGGGGCCAACAGTACTGAGTTTGATAAAAAGACCCGCTACCCCGTTATTGACCTCATGGAATCCCAACGAGCCATTAAACGTAAAGGCGGCACCATGCGTCTGGGTGCTTATGATTGTAAAATTGAAACGGGGACGAAAACATTTTCTGCTTATAGAAAAAAGAATATTTCTGAACGGCATCGCCATCGCTGGGAAGTGAACAATCGTTACCGAGATCGGTTGGAAAAAAATGGGTTAAAAATCTCTGGAATAAACAAGGAACTTAACTTAGTTGAAATCATTGAATTGCCAGATCACCCATGGTATGTAGCCGGACAGTTTCACCCAGAATTAAAAAGCCGTGTGAGTAAGGCACATCCGCTTTTTAGAGAATTTATAAAAGCGTCAGTAAAACATTTAAATGGAAAATAAAAATGGGTAAACAGGTTACCATTAGCGATGTCACTTTTAGGGCTGGGGAACTACCCCTTATTGCCGGTCCTTGTGTCATTGAGTCCCGGGCCCATAGCTTGGAGATGGCAGAGGCGATTAAGATTGTCACAGAAAAATTAAAAGTCCCCTTTATTTTCAAAAGTTCATTTGATAAAGCCAATCGATCTACAGTTGGGTCATTTCGAGGGCTGAGTATGGAAGAAGGGTTGAATATTCTTGCTGAAGTAAAAAGTGAAATAGGTGTCCCTGTATTGACTGATGTCCATCTTCCAAGTCAATGTCAAGCTGTTGGGGAAGTGGTTGATGTATTGCAAATTCCAGCTTTTCTTTGCCGTCAAACGGATCTTTTGGTTGCGGCAGGTAAAACGGGAAAAGCTGTCAATATAAAGAAAGGTCAATTCTTGGCACCGGGCCTTATGGCTCATGCAGCAGAAAAGGTTGCATCCACGGGGAATGACAATATTTTACTGACAGAACGAGGCGCGTCTTTTGGATATGACTTGATATCGGATATGACAGCCATACCCAAGATGCAATCATTGGGATATCCAGTGGTTTTTGATGCCACCCATTCAGCGCAAGTGCCTGGCAATGGCGCCAAGATCGGTCTTAAAGCAAAAAATATTATGCAGCCGATTGAGGATGTGGCGATTGTTAGTATGAATGACAATCTTCGTAAAGTCATTATTGATATGACAGAAAAACCTCAGGGTGCCGCATTGGTCATAGATGGGGACGCAACACTTTTGGGACTGATTACCGAAGGAGATCTACGGCGATGCCTGGCGGAAAATGGAGATATTGACCGGATGACAGTGAGTGATATTATGACATCTAATCCCGTTGCCATTAACATTGAAACATCGTTGAAAGATACGGTAAGCATAATGGAAGACCGAGAATCTCAAATATCCGTACTGCCAGTCATAAAGGGTGATTCAAATTTATGTGTAGGACTATTGCGCCTCCACGATGTGTACCAAACAAGTGGCCAACGAGAAATGATACCCACATTGGCCAAAGCAGCTGTGGCTACCGGTTGCGATGGTCTTTTCCTGGAAGTTCATGATAATCCAGAAAAAGCAAAATCCGATGCCTCCACTCAATGGCCATTAGAACAATTGGAAGATTTACTTATTACTTTGATAAAAATCCACAAAGCGGTGAATGGATGAGTTACGATATTAATAAAGTGAAAATGGTCATTTCAGATGTAGATGGTGTATGGACTGATGGGGCTATTTATAAAGGAAAAGATGGCATTGAGCTCAAACGATTTTGCGTTACGGACGGTGCCGGTGTTGCGTTACTCAGGGAAGCGGAGTTAGAATTAGCACTTATTTCGGGTCGTCACTCCGATGCAACTGCCGAACGTGCAAAAGAACTTAAAATAGATAATGTATATAACGGCACATTGAATAAAATTCCACCTTATAATGCTTTAAAAGAAAAATTTAATCTGACGGATGATGAAATTGCTTACATAGGCGATGATATGATTGACATTCCCGTTATGGAATTGGTAGGTGTTCCCATTGCGACGGAGAATGCATCCAACACTTGCAAGGCTGTTGCTGTCCATATAACAGAAAAATCCGGTGGTTATGGTGCATTTCGGGAAGCAGTGGAATGGATCCTCACAGAACAAGGCCGATTAGCCAATGTCTTTGACTCCCTCAGGAAAAAGATTCAAAACCAAAAGTGAAATTATTATCTGTATTTTTAGTCATTGGATTATTGTCAATGGGATGTGAGGCGACTGAAATTAAAAAGTCCGGAGAATCCCGCATTGGCCGCCCGGATGCGGAGAGCTGGCAGGCCACGATTACCCTCACCAATGAAGGAGCCAAACGAGCTGTGATTCGGTCAGGACACTTGGAAAAGTATAATGAACGACAATACATTTTATTGGATCAAAATGTAGATGCAGACTTTTTTAATGCGGAAGAAGTATATACAACAAATCTAAAATCAAAAATGGCTGAAATAGATGAAGAAGAAGACTTTTTGATTGCCATTGGCGATGTGGTCGTTGTTTCTGACAGTGGCGTTACGTTATTTACTGATACATTATCATGGGATAATGTGAGAGAAAAAATATTTACAGATGATTCTGTTAAATTTATTACAGAAAGCCAGGATACGATTTATGGGATTGGATTCGAATCGGATGTGGAATTGAATAATTGGAAGATTCTAAAACCCACAGGCGTTTTTCATGAGGATGAAGATGATAAATAATAATCATCAAAAACTAAGTACAAAGGGACTGTATAAGCAGTACGGGAAACGAATGGTTGTCCGGGATGTGGATTTGGATGTGAATAAGGGCGAAATTGTCGGTTTATTGGGCCCGAACGGTGCAGGAAAGACCACCACATTTTATATGATTACCGGAATGATTAAACCCACCAAGGGAAAAATATTTTTGGATAAAAATAATATTACCAATAGGGCTATGTATCAACGAAGTCGTTCAGGAATCGGTTATCTTTCTCAGGAACCATCCATTTTCGGAAAACTGTCAGTTGAGGATAATTTGCGTCTCGTACTTGAAATGACAGACATGACGAAAGAGGAACAATCTGAAAAAGTGGAAAAATTATTGGATGATTTATCCATCCAACATATTCGGAAGAATATCGGAAATAATTTGTCTGGTGGAGAGCGGCGTAGAGTAGAAATTTCTCGAACTTTAGCCATTGATCCGGATTTTATATTATTAGACGAACCTTTTGCAGGTATTGACCCTATTGCCGTTGAAGACATTCAATCCATTGTAATATCATTGAAAGAAAGAAATATTGGTGTATTAATAACCGACCATAATGTTCGCGAAACGTTATCTATTACCGATCGGTCCTATTTATTATTTGATGGAAAAATTTTGAAATCCGGCACATCGGAATCCTTGGCAAACGATGAAGAAGCACGGCGGCTTTATTTGGGCGAAAAATTTCGACTCTGATGTCTCGGCTAAAACAGACATTATCTCAGCGCCAAACCCTGTCGCCTCAGCAGGTGCTTCAGGCCAGGATCCTACAGCTGAATGTGGCAAATCTTGAGCAGAAAATTTTAGATGAATTGGAAAACAATCCTGTTTTAGAGCAAGATGAATCTCAGAAAGAGGAAATGGTTGATACAGAATCTGCAGAAGTCGATTATGAAGAAGACCCTGATGAATATGAGCCTGCAAATATTTATGACAACGTTCGGTCTAACGATCGGGATATTCCCGTGGCAGAACAAGTGGATTTCGTGGAAGGATTGGTGCGTCAGTTGGATAGCTTTACCTTGTCAGATTGGGAACGGGCTATTGCAGAGGAACTCCTCTGGAATTTAGATGAAAATGGTTATTTAGCTGTGGATCTTGTATTAATTTCGGACCGTTATGATCGGACAAATGAGGAAGTCAATCATGTATTGGAGAAAGTGCAGCAGCTGGATCCACCAGGGATTGCTGCAAAGGATTTGCAAGACTGCCTTCTTATCCAGATGAAGGGGAGAGAGCAGACTTTAGCCTACCAGGTTGTTTTAAATTATTTTGGGGATTTTGCAAACCATCGTTATGAAAGTATTCAACTAAATATGAATATATCCAAAGATTCCCTTGGAGAAATCATTGAAGAGATCACTCATTTAAATCCCAGACCCGGTGAAGGAAAAATTGGATCGGGAACTGAAACAGTTATTCCTGATTTATTGGCAGTGCAACGGGAAGGAGATTGGGTAGTTATCGTTAATGATTCATGGATTCCAGATCTCAATTTAAGTAATGAGTATGTGACATTGTTAAATCAAAAGGATATTGCCCGCGAAACGCAAAAATATCTAAAAGAAAAATATGATTCTGCCAATTGGTTTATTCAGGCAATTCAGCAAAGACGGCATACGCTTACTGCCGTCATGGAAACCATCATAAAGAAACAACCGGTATTTTTCAATGGAAATATCGAAACTTTAGTCCCCATGAAACTTCAAGATATTGCCAGTGAAATAAATATGGACATATCAACCATCAGTCGATCAACTCGCGGAAAATATGTAGATACACCTTATGGCATTTTTGAATTAAAATCCTTCTTCACGGAAGGATATATATTAGAAGATGGTGAAGAAGTCAGTACAAAAACGATCAAAGATTTACTCAAGAAATTGATATATAATGAGAATAAAGATTCGCCCTTTACGGATACAGATTTGGCTAAAAAATTAAAAGATCGTGGTTTCCCGGTGGCAAGAAGGACGGTGGCGAAATATAGAGAACAACTTAATTTGCCAGTCGCGAGGTTGCGACGACAATTAACTAAATAAAGAAGAGGATCATATGCAATACAAACGAATTATCGTAGGGGACCAGGAAATTAAGGTTCCCTTATTAACAATGGGAGCGCTCCCGATATTGGGAATCGCTTTAGTACTGTGGCTACTCACAGGGATTTATGTGGTGGGGCCGGATGAAGTTGGTGTCGTCCAAACATTCGGAAAATATTCTCGTGCCTCACAGTCGGGATTGAATTACCATTTCCCCTATCCTATCGAAACGGTAAAAACGCCCAAAGTAACAGAAGTAAAACGCATTGAAATTGGATTCCGTTCCGTTGGAAAGAATCAATATCAAACTGTGGAACGGGAAAGTCTGATGCTCACGGGAGATGAAAATATCGTTGATGCTGAAATGATTGTTCAGTACAAGATTAAAGATCCAGAGGCGTATTTATTTAATTTTATCAAACCTGAATTAACAGTGAGAGAAGCTTCGGAAGCATCATTGAGAACAGTGGTAGGACGCCATAATATTGACGAAGCACTCACATCGGGAAAATTCATGATACAGGAAGAAACCAAGGAATTGGTTCAAAGTATCCTGGATAAATATAAGACGGGTATCTTAGTGGTGGCAGTTCAACTGCAGGATGTGAGCCCGCCCCAACAAGTGATTGCGGCATTTAAAGATGTGGCATCGGCGAAAGAGGATAAAAATAAAATGGTAAACCAGGCAGAAGGATATCGGAATGATATAATTCCAAAAGCACGGGGTGAAGCTCAGTCCATGATCCGTGAAGCAGAAGGGTACAAAAAAGCTCGGATTGCCCGGGCTGAAGGTGATGTTGCCAAATTTAGTGCAGTTCTTAAAGAATACCGAAAGGCAAAAGGGGTGACGGAAACCCGAATGTATCTTGAAACGATGGAAGAAATATTACCGAAAATAGAAAAAATCATTATTCCCGATGCAAAAAGTGGGAATCTGATTAATTTGTTGAACTTAAAACCTCAGGGGGATAAATAATCATGAAAAAAATATTAATTGGCATAGGGGCGATCCTTGTTTTTCTCGGTTTAACATCTGTTTTTATTGTGGATGAAACAGAACAGGTTGTTATCCTTCAATTCGGAAAGCCAGTCCGGATTATTACAGAACCAGGTCTGCACATGAAGGTACCTTTTCCCATTCAGGAAAAAAATGTTTTTGATAACCGTCTCCTGGAATACGATTCTCCACCGGAAGAAATATTGAGCAAAGATAAAAAATCGCTCATTGTTGATAACTATGTCCGTTGGAAGATTGTAGATCCGCTTCAATTTCTTAAAACAGTACAGGCAATTCCTACGGCTCTCAGCCGCATGGATGATATTGTTTATTCTGAACTCCGCCGTGAGTTGGGAACCCATGACATGGTTGAAATCATCACGGAGAATCGTGAAGAACTCATGGAAAAAGTGACTGTGGCCAGCAATCTGTCCACTCGGGATTACGGTATAGAAGTGGTGGATGTACGGATTCGCCGAGTTGATCTCCCATCTCAAAATGAGGAATCCATCTATGCCAGGATGGATGCAGAGCGAAAACGACAAGCCAACAAATTTCGTTCAGAAGGTGAAGAAGAAGCACAAAAAATCCGCGCCACGACTGATAGAGATAAAACCATTATATTAGCCGATGCTTATAAACAAGCAGAACGGATTCGCGGAGAAGGAGATGCGAAGGCTGTAGAAGTGTATGCTGATGCCTATTCTGCTGATCCAAAATTTTACGAATTTGTTCGTACATTGGATGCATATAAAAAAATAATTAATGATAAAACTATGTTGGTTATACCGTCAGACTCACGGTTATTTAAATTGTTATTGGATAAATAAATGGATGTAAAAATCCGGTCAACCACCATTTTAGGTGTGCGAAAAAAAGGGCAAATTGCTATTGGTGGTGATGGACAGGTCACCTTTGGTGACATGGCATTTAAGCAAAAGGCAATTAAGGTTCGAGAGTTTGATTCTGAAAAAGGAATCATTCTTGGGGGATTTGCCGGCGCCGCTGCTGACGCCCTCACCCTCTTTGAAAAATTCGAATCTAAAATAGATGAATACGAAGGTAATTTAACCCGAGCAGTCGTGGAATTGGCTAAGGAATGGCGTACAGATAAAAACCTTCGCCACTTGGAAGCATTATTGGCACTTATGGATAAAAAACACGCTTTTATCGTATCCGGCGATGGGAATGTCATTGAACCGGATGGGCCGATTATTGCCATAGGCTCCGGGGGTGGTTTCGCCCAAGCCGCCGCTACTGCCTATATGAAAAGTACAACCTACCCTGCCAAAAAGATTGTGAAGAAATCTCTCCAAATTGCCGCTGAGTTATGTATATACACCAATGATTCCATTACAATATTAGAATCAAAATGAGTCAACTCACTCCCAAACAAATTGTAAAGGAATTGGACAGGTATATTGTGGGGCAGACGGATGCTAAACGGGCCGTGGCTATCGCACTTCGTAATCGATGGCGACGGCAAAAGGTTGAAGGAATTATGCGGAATGAAATTGTGCCCAACAATATCATACTCATCGGTCCTACCGGTGTTGGAAAAACAGAAATCTCCCGCCGCTTGGCATCCTTAGCCAAAGCGCCTTTTGTAAAGGTAGAGGCGAGTAAATTTACAGAAGTGGGTTATGTAGGACGGGATGTGGAATCTATCATCCGGGATTTAACCGACGTGGCCATGAGTATTGTAAAACGTGAAAAACAAATTGAAGTTCAAGGTTTAGCAGAAAACCTTGCAGAAGAACGGATTTTGGATTCTCTATTTCCAAACGATGGAGCCCATAAACCGACAAAAGAAGAAATCACCCGTCATAAAAAAACACGAAATCGTCTAAAACAAAAATTGCAAAATGGTGATTTTGAAGATCGTGAAATCGAAATTGAAGTGACTGAAGATGCGGCACCCATGATGCAGGTTTTTGGTCCTTTAGGCGGCGGTGAAGATATTGGTATGAATATTAAAGATATGTTGTCTAACGTTATGCCCGGACATACCAAGCGGCGTAAAATGCCAGTTTCTGACGCGCGTCATATTCTGATAGAAATGGAAGCAGATAATCTCATGGATCAGGATGAACTGGTCCGGTCTGCAAAAGATAGAGTGGAAAATAACGGTATTGTTTTTCTGGATGAAATTGATAAAATAGTCGATCGGAATGGGGGAGGATCAGGTCCCGATGTGAGCCGAGAAGGTGTCCAGCGGGATTTACTACCCATCGTTGAAGGCAGTCGTGTACCTACAAAATATGGTATGGTGAAAACAGATCATGTATTATTTATTTCAGCCGGTGCCTTTCATGTATCATCTCCTTCCGATATGATCCCTGAACTCCAAGGGCGTTTTCCCATTCGCGTAGAAATGCATAAGCTTTCTATGAAGGATTTTGTTAAAATTCTGAAGCACCCCGAATCATCGTTGATTAAACAATATATGGCCCTTCTTGGTGCAGAAAATGTGACGTTAAAGTTTGAAACGGATGCCATTCGCGCCATCGCAAAAATTGCAGCTGATGTAAATCAAAAAATGGAAAATATCGGTGCACGGAGGCTCCATACAGTGATGACCACATTGTTAGATGAATTCATGTTTGAAGAATCAAGCGGCCGAAAGAAAACAATTACCATCACGAAAAAAATGGTTGAAGAAAAATTACAGGATATTGTTGAAGATCAGGATTTGAGTAAATATATATTATAGGGGTGATGGGACAGGGAAGATGGTAAATGGGTGATGGATGATGGTTTATAGATGATGGAAAATGTGGGACAGGAAATAAAAATTAAAGAGGAATGATGAAAAGAGACTTTTTACATATTACCGATTTTACAACCGACGAAATCTGGGAAACACTTGAATTAGCCAAAAGCATTAAGGAGAGACTAAAAAATAAAGAAGATTATAAACCGTTTAAGGATCATTCTCTCGCGATGATTTTTGCCAAACCATCCGCCAGAACACGGGTATCTTTTGAAACGGGATTTTTCCGTTTAGGTGGTCACGCTATATTTCTTGGTCCAAACGATATTGGTATAGGAAAAAGAGAGGCGATCAAAGATATCGCCCGCGTATTCAGTGGTTATAATGATATGATTATGGCCCGATTATTTGATCATAAGCATATGACAGAATTAGCAAAATATGCATCAATCTCCGTGATAAATGGTTTAACAGACTATAACCATCCTTGCCAAATCATGGCCGATATATTAACTATTTATGAACACCGTGTAAATTTGGATAATATGAAAATAGTTTATGTGGGGGATGGGAATAATATTGTTCATTCCTGGCTCCATTTGGCCGCGCGAATTCCATTTCATTTTACCTGTGTTTGTCCTGAAGGGTTTGAGCCGGATCCAGAACCAATCAAACTGGTTGAAGCGGCAGGTATTTCTACTGTAGAAATAACCCACGATCCTAAAGCTGGAGTGGTCGGAGCAGATGTGGTATATACGGATGTGTGGGCGTCCATGGGCCAGAAAGAAGAGGCGAAAGAACGGGAGAAAATTTTTGCCGACTTTCAGGTGAATTCTGCTCTGATGAATTCTACTGGAAAAGAAACCTTGTTTATGCATTGCCTTCCGGCAGAAAGAGGTAGGGAAGTGACGAATGCTGTTATGGAGTCAACCAATTCAATTATGTTTGATCAGGCTGAAAATCGAATGCATGCCCAAAATGCGATAATGGTTAAAATCGCAGGGTTACAATAATTTATTTATATGATTCCCATCGAACTTCATAGGTCCGATAAGAGACTTTATCCTCATCGGACAAAGGAATGGTGAGTTTAAATTCGCTGATTGAACCTGGTTCAAGGGATGTGTCCGCCCGAATGCCTGTTAAATATTTTTGTTTTTGCCCCGTAACAAATACAGAATCGATTTGAATCAGTTCTGTTGTTGCTGACCATAAATGGGCAATCACCCGGACAAAGTCAGCCCTTTTCAATCCAACATTTTTAATGGTTCCTGCAATTTCTTCCCGATCGGGGAATGCATTTACATAAGGTTCTCCCATAATTTCAACTTTGGCATTGGGTGGCAAATCTTCTGTAATGTTTACGACGCGATCCATTTCAATTGCCAATTGACCTATGGATGTTTGAACGATGATTCTTAAATCATCCTCCTGAATTATTTCACCATTAACGATTGTCCCGTTTTGAAGTTCAATCCGATGCCGCAATTGCGGAACCTTAATTAGGTTCAGTAATTCTTCATCGATGGTTGGCATGGCACCCCTCCCTTTTTCATAAACGGAAATCACTCGCTTGAGAGAATCCATTTGTTGGTGGAGTAAATCAATGCTTGATTTCAATTCGAAAAAGGGTTCACCTAATGGAAGTTTATCTGCTTTGTCACCCAACTCACGGATATCTGGTAAGGGAACCAATGTATCCTGTGCGGTTGTGTCTATTGTTTCTGGCATTTCAATGGTAGGGACTGGTTGCGTTGTGTCAGGCTCAATAACAGCTATGGAATCAAACGGTGCCACAATTGTTGAGTCTGCATCATTCTGACTCAATCCAATACTAATTAAAAATATGGATAAAATAAATTTATTCATTCAACAAAACCGCTTTTTGATGTGCTTCAAAAGTTCTACGTCGAATTTCTTGCTCATATTGTTCGTATTGGCCAAGGTTCTTTACAGTTTTAATGACGGCTGAATGAAATTTATACTGCCCAGGATCAGATAGTATAGTTATAATATCTGGAATAACATTATGTCCGCCTAAGTCAGACAGTTTTTCAATAGCCTTGATGCGAATTTCCTGGGGATATGCATCATTCATTGCTATTTCCTTAACGGCTCTCCGAATTTCCGGATCATTGAATTCTCCCAATGCTTCTAAAAGCGTTGTTAATAAATTATAATACTGATCTTTGCCGGATCGATAAGTTTGGAGCAGTGCGAGAATGAGGTTTTCTTCTTTGACACCTTTCATGGTGTTTAGGGCAAAATCCTGGACTTCTAAATTGGTTTGTGGATCCCCTAACAATTCTGCAAATGCGCCGGCCACTTGGGACGGGTCTTTCTTCCCGAGGATTTCCAATGCGCGATTGCGAATACCTAAGTTTACATCAGGATCTCTTAAAATTTTTGTAAGAATTGGAACTACTTCATCTGTTCCCAATGCGCCCAAGGTTTCTGTTAATAATCTTTCGGTACGATTAAAATTATTTCGACTCACTTCATAGAGATCCAACAATGCCAACACTTGGTCTTTTGTCCGTACTCTATTTAGATTTTGGACCAATGCCATTTGAAGTGAATTGGTTTTGATTTCAACTTTATTCATGGCGTTCACCATGGCATCAGCCGCTCGGGGATCGTCTCTAAATTCCGCTAATAATTCAATGGATGCAATCATGAAAGTCACGTCAAGTGCCGCTGCATCTCCCACTGTTTTTGAAATGGCATTTAAGGCGGTTGGATGATGTGTTTCTGCCAATGCTTTTCCCGCTGCAATTCTTACATCGAAAGGTTGGTTGGTATCATCGTAAATGGCTATCATTTCTTCAAGCGCCTGGAGTTTTCCTTCACTGAAAGCGGTACTGAGATTTTCAATCAATTCATATGAAATATCATCTTTTGCACCCCGTTTCCCCGGCCAGAATTTTTTAATCGTGGAACACCCATCTATAAAAATGAGCGAAACCAATAGTGGAAGCATAACATTAAGGCGTTTCATGATTGTCCCAGAATTTTAATTTCAGACCATGGCCATCAAATTTTGCATAGGAAAAAAAGCTAAGCCAGTCCCCGAGAATTATTAATTTACCACCATTCAGGGGTAAATCCTTTGCCTGGTGATAATGACCTGTAATAAAATAATCATACCCTTGATCCAACTGTTTTTGGGCATGCATGGACATTTCATCGCATATCCTTTTATTATAGGCATCTGAATGTAAATAATGTTCTCCCTTTTTAGAAATCCATTTGCCAAAGGCGTATCCAATTCTTGGGTGTAACCAGCGATATGCCCAAATAAAAATTCGGGAATGAATAAAAATCTTAAGGATTCGATATCCCCAGTCCCAAGATAAATATCCATCTCCATGAGTCACATAAAACTTTTTACCATTAATCTCGAATTGGGTATCGGAAAAATACGTATAATCAAACAGGGTATCTGTGATAAAATCGAGAACCCAATAATCATGATTCCCAAGGACGAAATGCACTTTCACACCTGCTTCGCGCAATTTGAGTATTTCATGATAAAAAGGAACATATACTTTTGGAATAACATCTTTGTATTCAAAATAGAAATCGAAGAGGTCCCCATTTATTACAAGTGTTCCACCAGATTCCTTCACGAAACTAAAAAACTGGAACAGCTTATTTTGGCGACTTACCTCGGATTCAGATCTTTCCAGCATCAAATGGATGTCGGAAATAAAATAAATTGGCAATTCCATAGTGTGTAAAATACTGTTTCACTTAGGGGTCAGTCAATCTGGAAACTGGAAAATTTAATTTATCAATATTTTAACATTTTTCGTTGATAATCGTCGAAATTGGGGAACGAATAGATTAAATTCAAGTATATAAAAGCATGCAACGAATTATTTTTATTATTTTCCTAATGGCATCCACGATGCTCAATGCCCAATCTTTTGGTCAAAACAAGGTGCAATACCGTGATTTTGATTGGCAATTTATTTCTTCACCTCAATTTGATGTTTACTATTATGGTGATGAAATTGAATTGGCTCATTTCACAATAGAAGTTGCTACGGATGCTTATGAACAAATAGCAAAGCACCTTCGCTGGAATTTAAAAAAACGCGTATCGATTATTGTTTACCATTCCCATAATGAATTTCAGCAAACCAATGTGATTGGTCAATACATGCAGGAGGGGATCGGTGGTGTTACAGAATTATTTAAAAATAGGATTGTTCTTCCCTTTGAAGGTGATTATGCCGCTTTTCGCCACGTGATTCACCATGAGTTGGTTCACGCCATGATTAATGATTTGGTCTATGGCGGCCGCATGCAAAATGTGATTTCTGGTGGAATGAACCTTCGGATTCCGCTTTGGGCAAACGAAGGACTGGCAGAATATTTATCAATGAATTGGGATACTCAGGCCGATATGACTATTCGTGATTTAGCCATCAATGAAAGAATCCCAACGATTCGTGAATTGGAATATTTTCTAGCATATAAGGGTGGCCAGTCTGTATGGCGATTTATCGCAACAAAATATGGTCGAGAAAAAATTGGTGAAATATTTCAAGCCATGAAACGTCATAGTAATGCAGAAAAAGGATTCAAAGAAGCATTGGGTATGGACTTTGAAGAATTAACTGAACAATGGCATAAATATATTAAAAAAGAATATTATCCTGATGTGGCTGGCCGGGATGAATTGAAGGATATTGCGAAACCACTGACGGATCATAAAAAAGATAAAAACTTTTACAATGTTTCTCCCACCGTTTCCCCCGATGGGAGTAAGATTGCGGTGTTATCCGACCGATCAGGATATATGGATATTTATATTTTGGATGCGGTGACGGGGAAAAAAATTGACAGAGTCGTGAAAGGAAATCGGTCAATCGATTTTGAGGAATTAAAATTCCTTCAGCCCGGGATTAGTTGGTCTCCAGATAGTAAACGTATTGTGATTGCGGCGAAAGCCGGTGCCCATGATGCCTTGTATTTAATTAATGTCAATACGGGGAAAGACGAAAAAATCGACTTTAATTTGGATGGCGTTTTTACTGCATCCTGGAGCCCCGACGGAAAACAGTTGGCATTTGTTGGGAATGAAGGCGGCGCCAGTGATATTTATCTTTACGATTTGGATTCCAAAGAAAATACGAACATTACTGCTGATGTTTTTTCAGATACGGAACCATCTTGGAGCCCGGACGGGAAAATGATTGTTTTTGTATCGGATCGGGGCGACCTCATTAATCAAGACGAAACAACGGCTAAAGATATGCTGAATCATAATTACGATCAGCAGGATATTTATACGATTGATGTTGTTTCTGGTACCGTTTCAAGGATTACGAATACCGATTATAATGAAAATTATCCAATTTTTGCTAATACGGATAATAGCCTTTTTTATACAGCAGATTATCAGGGAACTTGGAACCTTTTCCGTCATGATTTAAATACGAATGATGCACAAGTTGTAACAAATTTACTAACAGGACTTTTTCAATTAAGCCTTACCCGTGATGATGGTATAATGGTATTTGCAGGCTACTCGGGTCTGGGGTGGGATATTTATCGAATCAATAATCCCTTGAATTTAGAATCAACCTCTGTTGCGCCAACGAATTTTATTGCAAATCGAGAAGAGAATGATCGGGAAGAATTAACAGATTTGCGGAAACATAAGTTGAAAGGAACCGACGCCAATACAACAGATTATTCAACCTATATATTTGCATGGGAATATGAGCAGTATAATAATGAATCTATGATAGATCAGACCTTAGAATCCAAACCAGATTCACTATATAAAAGGGACGATGGTGAATACATCCCCCAAGCTTATAAAACACGGTTTAGTCTAGACATTGCGCAAGCTGCCTATGGTTATAATAATGTATTTGGTCACCAAGGTTTATTCATGTTTTATTTCAGCGATGTCATGGGAGACCACCAAATATCCGTTGCCCTTGAATCTCAAATCTCGTTACAAAATAGTGATTATTACCTGAATTATGCCTATTTAAAAAATCGATTGAATTATTATTTTACCTTATTCCATCAGGCGGATTTCTTTTTTGCAGGATATGCCTTTAACGAATTGGGAATGGTCACAGATTTAACGGCTCGCATGCGTCATTTTGGTTTGGCAGCCATGGCCTCACGTCCCTTCAACCGATTTCACCGAATTGACGCTGGGTTGATTATTCATAATTTGGATTACAAACTTTTTAATATCGATTCATATCTCAACAAAAATGAAATTATTCAGGATGATGGTTTTGTTTCGGCCAACCCTACTTTGAGCTATATTTATGACAACGCTGTTTTCGGATATACGGGACCCATCGATGGATTTCGCCAGAGTACAACATTTGAAATGAGCCCTGCCATGGGGGATAAGGGCATTTCCTATCAAAAACTAAAAATTGATATGCGGAAATACCAAATGATTACCCGGGATTATTCATTCGCCGGACGATTATTTTTTGGAATGAGTACAGGGAAAAACCCACAAAAGTACTTTTTAGGTGGCATGCAAAATTGGATTTTTGGCACAGGATCGACAGATGGTGTAGATGATGACACAACGGGGGAAACACGTTGGCGTAATGTAATTCTCGACAGCAATAATAATACATTATTACAGGATATTTATTTTTCTGAATTTGCGTATCCGCTTAGGGGTGCTCGTTATTCAGAGCGATTTG
>Ga0208336_1000024_pt1 | contig 61578 bp, 70 predicted proteins | sample DeeseametaMP0372_FD_184212 | JGI IMG/M metagenome (GOLD analysis project Ga0208336, IMG submission 184212) | Marine microbial communities from the Deep Atlantic Ocean - MP0372 (SPAdes) | ecosystem: Environmental > Aquatic > Marine > Oceanic | place: East of Porto Seguro, South Atlantic Ocean...
GCGAAATATTTAAAGCTTCAGACATGATGGTAGATTCTTTAACTCAACTTCTTGCTAGAGAAAGAGGAAAAAAAGAAAATTAAGCTTTTAATTTTTGGATTTGACTCCATGCTGAATTAATTGCTCTCATTTTTTTTTTACTTTCATCTATTACTTCTATAGGCATACCTTTACTTATCAATAAATCAGGGTGATGTTCTTTACTTAATTTAAGGTAACGTTTTCTAATAGTTTGTATATCATCATCTGGTTTACTATTTAATATTATATACGGATTTAATTTATCTGATCCTTTTCTACTTTCCTGTATTGATTGAAACTGTTGATCTGATAAACCAAATATTTGAGCAATATGTTGGATCATATTGAGTTCTGATGCACTGACATTTCCATCAGATTCTGCAATATAAAAAAGGATATTAATTACCTCATCTAATACTGCTGGATTTTTTTTATAAATTTGTCCTATCTGCTGAGCATATGGTTCATAACCAGTGCTTTCATCTTTAGCTTTGTTAAATATTTTACCAACCTGGTCAATTTCACTATCAGGAATTTTTAATTTATCTTTAATGGCCACTAATTCCTCTTTAGATACTTGACCATCTGCCTTAGCAAGTTTTGCGGTTAATACAATTAACGAAATTAGAAACATTTGTTGTGGATGTGCAAATGATTGGAATCCTCTAGATCTTGCTCTTGAAATTTTTCCTCCAATTAGTGACCCCAGGAGCAGACCCAAAGGCCCTCCCAATGAGAAACCAATCATACCACCAATTAAACTTCCCCAAATAGACATAAATTAATTATTCAAAATTTTTTAACCTATATTCCCATTTGCCCATTTTTAAATAGGCAACTCTTAATATTAAATGATTTTCCGAATTAAACCATATATCAAAATCTAATTTTTTATCATTTGGTAGACTTTCATCTTTAGATTTTAATTTAAAATGATCCACTGAATAATTTTTTCCATAAAGAGTGATATTTTCTTTTCCAATAAAAGTTACTACTTGATCTTTTATGCTTCCAGAAAGAGGACTAATTTGGCAGTTTGTCTTTAAAATTTTATGATTCCACCAACTTCCTATAACACAATCTGCACTAGCATCTCCTTTATATGAAGATCCATCTATAATTAATTTTTTTGATGATAGATTATAATTTAAATTTACATACTTTTCTTTATCATTTTGAAAAGTGTTTGATTTAAAATAAATTAATTCATTATTCTCGTACCCTTCTATAGTTTCACTGGAAACTGAAAATACACTAACTCCAAATAGTTCAACTTTAAATTTAGTGTAATTTTTTACTGTCATTTTATCATTGCCATGATCAAAAAAGTAATTGCTGTAACCAATTACTTCGCCATTTCTTAAAACTTCCATCTCAATTTTTTTTATACCTTTCAAGTGTTCGGTATTAGAATGAGCTTGAAATGCAAAAATTATTAATAATAAAATGTAAATATATTTATTCATTTAATTGGAATTTAGGTTATGCAATATATAAATACTATTTAAAAAAAATGTTTTTAACTATTAAAAAAATTCCAAAAACTTATTGGAGTTCAGAAAAACCGCTCAATTTTAAGCCAAAGATTTCCACTTTTTTATTCCTATGCTTGGGATTGACGCTTTTTGGACTGGGAGAAGGATTATTATTGGTATCTTCAACTGGTGCCTCGCCTTGGAGCGTTCTTGCTCAAGGTATTTCATTAAATATAGATTTTTCTATAGGTGTTGTTACATTTTTTGTAAGTCTTGGGGCATTATCATTTTGGGTATTTCTAGATGAAAAACCAGGTATTGGGACAATGCTAAATATTTTAATAATTGCAGTAATGATTGATATTTCAATTTTTTTTGTAGAAACACCTTCAAATTTTTTAAGTCAGTTAATTATGGCTATTATAGCAGTATTACTGGTGGGACTTGGCAGTGGATTTTATTTAATTGCTAATTTAGGCCCCGGGCCAAGAGACGGTTTAATGATAGGACTTCAAAGAAAAACAAATTTACCAATTGCTTTAATCAGAGCTTCACTGGAGATATTAGTTGTAACTATTGGTTGGTATTTGGGCGGAAATGTAGGAATTGGAACGTTGTTATTTGCTTTTGGAGTTGGGCCTACCGTTGCATTAGGGTTATATTTGGTAAATAAAAAATTTTCCTAAGAACATTGTTAGGAAGAAATAAAAAAAACGCCAGAATGAATTTTGATCAAATAATTCCTATAATCTACTTAATTGGAGTGTTGATATTGGTACTACCTAGTTTTTTACAATCAAATTCTAAACTAAAACAAATTCTTGCTAATCTTTCAATTTGGGTAATTATTGTTTTGATAGTGACTACAATTTCGTATTTTTTATTTAAGTAGTTATTCTTGTTTTTCGAGTTCATTGAACATTCATTGCAAAGTTCATTGCAGATTTTTACGACAGACATAAAAAAAGGGCAGTAAAAACTGCCCTTTTTGAATTTTGTTTTGAGTAAGAATGATTACATTCCCATGCCGCCGCCCATGCCGCCCATTCCACCAGCAGGCATTCCACCACCAGGGCCAGAATCTTTTTCATCAGGCTTATCTGCTACCATTGCTTCGGTAGTAACTAACAATCCAGCGATAGAAGCAGCGTTTTGTAAAGCTGTTCTAACGACTTTTACTGGATCAATGATACCTTCTTTGAACATATCTACGTACTGTTCAGTTTGCGCATCATAACCATGTGATGGTTTGTTCATTTCTAAAAGTTTACCAACCACAACAGAACCGTCCACACCTGCATTATTAGTGATTTGTCTTATAGGAGACTGTAATGCTTTTTTTACAATCTCTACACCAGATTTTTGGTCATCGCCTTTAACTTTTACTTTATCAAGGTCTTGTGAAGTATAAAGAAGAGCACATCCGCCACCAACTACTATTCCTTCTTCTACAGCAGCTCTTGTAGCATTAAGAGCATCTTCTACTCTGTCTTTTTTCTCTTTAACTTCAACTTCAGTTGCACCACCAACTTTTACTATCGCAACACCACCAGCTAGTTTAGCCAATCTTTCTTGAAGTTTTTCTTTATCGTAGTCAGACGTAGTTTCTTCAACTTGTTGTTTGATTTGAGCACATCTTGCTTCGATGTCAGATTTTTTGCCGGAACCACTTACTATAGTACTATTTTCTTTGTCAATTTTTACTTTTTTAGCTGAACCAAGATCCTTTATCTTAACATTTTCTAACTTAATACCAAGATCTTCAGAGATAACTTGTCCACCAGTTAGGATAGCAATATCTTCAAGCATAGCTTTTCTTCTATCTCCAAAACCAGGAGCTTTAACAGCAGCAACTTTTAAACCGCCTCTTAATTTATTTACTACTAATGTTGCAAGAGCTTCGCCCTCAACATCTTCAGAAATAATCATTAAAGTTCTTCCAGCTTGTACGACTGACTCTAACAGTGGAACCATTGGTTGTAGGTTTGTCAATTTTTTTTCATGCAAAAGAATTAAAGGGTTATCTAATTCAGTTGTCATCTTATCTGTGTTTGTTATAAAATATGGAGAAAGATACCCTCTGTCGAATTGCATACCTTCAACTACTTCCAGTTCTGTTTCTATACCTTTGGCTTCCTCAACGGTGATAACACCTTCATTTCCAACTTTCTGCATAGCTCTTGAAATCATATCTCCGATTTCTTTGTCACCATTGGCAGAAATTGTTCCCACTTGTGCAATTTCATCACTGTCTTTTACTTTTTTTGCCGAAGAAATTAATTTTTCTTTAACTTGCTCCACTGCAGCTTCAATTCCTCTTTTGACATCCATTGGGTTCATGCCCGCAGTTACATACTTACATCCTTCCTTAACAATTCCTTGTGCCAAGAGAATGGCAGTAGTAGTTCCGTCGCCAGCTTCATCATTTGTTTTGCTAGCAACTTCTTTAACCATTTGAGCACCCATGTTTTCAAATTTGTCTTCTAAGTCAATTTCTTTAGCAACAGTAACACCATCTTTGGTTATTCTTGGAGCACCGTAAGATTTGTCTAAAATAACATTTCTTCCTTTTGGTCCAAGAGTTGCTTTTACTGTATTTGCAAGGATATCAACTCCTTTTAACATCGCTGATCTTGCATCAGATTCGAATTTTATTATTTTTGCCATTATAAACTCTCCTTATAATTAAATTATTTGCCAGCAGAGATAGAGATACCCATAATATCAGATTCTTTCATTATGCTGTATTCTTTACCATCAATTTTGACTTCTGTTCCTGACCATTTGCCAAATAGAACTTTGTCTCCAACTTTAACATCCATTGGAATTATTTTTCCATCTTCAGTTTTAGCCCCACCACCAACACCAACTACTTTACCTTCTTGTGGTTTTTCCTGAGCTGTATCTGGGATGATTATGCCTCCAGCAGTTTTTTCGCTGCTGTCTAGGACTTCAATTAAAACTCTGTCGTGTAACGGTTTAAATTTCATATAAAACTCCTATAAATATTGGTTTCATATAGAGACGCATCAAAGCTATTTCAAGTCATCCAATGAAATATATGATGTCAAAAAAATCAAAGAAATTAGCTTATTATTGAGTTATATCTGCCAAATGACCAAAAACTTAGATAAAGAAGGGTTAAAATCTATCGTAGATAATTATGATTTATACTTTATAGATCTATGGGGCGTAATTCACAATGGCATAGAAATCTTCAAAAGTTCAATTGAAGTTTTAAATGAATTAACAAAGTTAGACAAAGAATACATTTTACTCACAAATGCACCTAGGCCAAATGCGAATGTAAGAATTTTCATTGAAAAAATGGGTATGGATAAAAAAATTTCAACAAAAATTTATACCTCGGGGGAGGCAGCGCTAGATTATCTTATTGCAAATTTTAAAGAGAAAAAGTTTTTCCATATTGGACCCCCTAGGGATTTTTCATTATTTAAAACATTTGAAAAAAATAAAATTAATGATCTTAATGAAGCAGAATATTTATTATGCTCAGGTTTGTTTGATGTTCAAGACAAGGAACTTTCTTTTTATAAAAAATTATTAGCCGCTCATTTTAAGAAAATTATGGTTTGTACAAACCCAGATTTAATTGTCGAAAGAGGAAAAGTTAGAGAATTTTGTGCTGGATCAGTAGCAAAAGTTTTTGAAGAACTTGGTGGTAAAGTAGAGTATTTTGGCAAACCTTATCCCAAGGTATATAATCAGGCCACAAACTTAATAAATAGAAAAGTTTTATGTATAGGTGATAATTTGAATACCGACATTAGGGGAGCTAATTTTCAAAATTTTAGTTCTTTATTGATTTCAAATGGAATACATAGAGAAGAAATTAATCAAGATAAAATAACTAATTTATTTAAAAGATACGACGTAACAGTAGATTTTTTGCAATCGAACTTAAAATGGTAAAAAAAATAAAACTATATAATAATTTCAAAATTCCAAAATCACATCAAAAATCAATTTTATTGATAGGTAATTTTGATGGGTTTCATTTAGGTCATCAAAAATTATTCGAACTTGCCAAACAATATAAAAAAAAAAATAAGATAAAATTTGGAGTAGTAACTTTTGATCCAGTTCCTAAAATGTTTTTTAATAATAATTTAAAAAATTATAGAATTTCAAATTTAAATCAAAAGATAAAATATTTTAAAAATTATAATGTAGATTTTGTAATTGTAAAAAAATTCGACAAACAGTTTTCTAAAATGAAATCTTTAAATTTTATAGAACAAATTTTGTATAAAAAATTAAATGCGAAATATATTTTTGTTAGTAATAACTTTAGATTTGGAAATAAAAGAGAAGGAGATGTTGAATTATTAAAAAGTTTAGAAAAAAAATTTCAATATAAAATAATCAAACCAAAACCTTTAAGGAAAAAAAATAAGATAATTTCATCAACACTAATTAGAAAGCTTCTTTCAACTGGAAATCTTGATGAAGCAAATAAATATTTAAATAGAAACTGGTCAGTTGAAGGTTTAGTTCGAAAAGGAAGAATGATGGGGAAAAAAATTGGTTTTCCAACATGTAATATTGAATTAAAAAAATATGTTATTGCAAAACTTGGTGTTTATGCTGTGAAAGTATATATAGAAAATAGAAAAACTTTTCTAAGAGGTATTGCAAATCTGGGCTACAGGCCAACATTTAATCAAAAAAAAATTCTTTTAGAGGTAAACATATTCAATTTTTCTGGAAATCTTTATAATAAGAATTTAAGAGTAGATTTCGTAAAATTTATTAGAAAAGAAAAAAAATTTAAAGGAATTGATCAACTTAGAAAACAGATTAAGTTAGATTTAAAAGTAGCAAAACAAACATATTAATTTTTTTAATGAGCAAAGAAAATATTAATCTGCCGAAAACTGCATTTTCAATGAAGGCTAATCTTCCTGCCAAAGAACCAGGAATGATTGAATATTGGGACAAAATAAATCTTTATCAAAAGTTAAGAGACTCTAGTAAAAATAAGGAAAAATTTATCCTGCACGACGGTCCACCTTACGCAAATGGTAATATCCATATGGGTACTGCTTTAAATAAAATTCTAAAAGATATAGTTACCAAGTTTCACCAAATGGATGATAAAGATTCAGTTTATGTTCCTGGCTGGGATTGTCACGGATTGCCAATCGAATGGAAAATTGAAGAACAATATAAAAAAAATAAAAAAAATAAAGATGAAGTTCCAATAGTTGAATTTAGAAAAGAATGTAGAGATTTTGCTAACAAATGGATCAAAATTCACAAAGATCAATTCAAACGATTAGGTGTAATTGGAGATTGGGAAAATTATTACTCAACAATGAGTTTTGATGCTGAAGCTCAAATAGTTCGAGAACTTGCTAAATTTTTAAAAGAAGGAAGTTTATACAGAGGATATAAGCCTGTCTTATGGTCAACCGTAGAAAAAACTGCATTAGCTGATGCTGAGGTGGAGTATTTTGATCATACTTCAGATACAATTTATGCATCTTTCCCAATCAAAAAATCTAAATTTAATGATTTAAATAATTGTGAAATTATTGTTTGGACAACTACACCTTGGACAATCCCAGCAAATAAAGCTTTAGCCTACAATAATAATTTAAATTATTTAATTGTGGAGATTAATGATGAAGGGGACTTCAAAGGAAGAAAAATAGTTGTGGCAAAAAATTTATTAGAATCTGTAATTAAAGAATGCAAAATAGAAAACCATAAAATATTAAACAAATTTTCTGGTAAAAAATTTTCAGGAACTGTTTGTAATCATCCTTTTTTTAAAACTGGATACGATTATGAAATTCCAATGCTTGAGGCTAGATTTGTTACCACAGAGCAAGGTACTGGAATAGTTCATTGTGCACCAAGTCATGGTCCGGATGATTTTAATTTATGTCGTAGTCACGGAATTAAAGCATTAGAGACCGTAGATGATGATGGAAAATATACAAAAAATATTCCGAAGTTTGAAGGAATTCATGTTTTCAAAGCTAATTCAATTATTATTGAAAATTTAAGAGATCAAAAAAATTTACTATCAAATGGAAAATTAAACCATTCTTACCCGCATTCTTGGAGATCTAAAGCTCCTTTAATACATCGAGCAACTGCACAGTGGTTTATTTCTATGGAAAGCCATGGTTTAAGAAAAAAATCACTTAAAGCGATAGATGACACAATATTTTACCCAAGCAAAGCAAAAGAAAGAATTAAATCAATGATTGAAACGAGGCCCGATTGGTGTGTTTCGAGACAAAGAGTTTGGGGAGTTCCTTTGCCAATTTTTGTAAAAAAAAAATCTGGTGAAGTTTTAATCGATGATGACGTTTTTGAAAATATAGCAAAAATTTTTGAAAAAGAGGGTTCCGACTGCTGGTTTTCAGACGATCCACAGAAGTTTTTAGGAAAAAAATACAAGTCAGATAATTATGAAAAATCGAAAGATATAGTAGAGGTATGGTTTGATAGTGGCTCAACGCACTCATATGTATTGGAAAAAAGAGCAGATTTAAAATGGCCAGCATCAATGTATTTGGAAGGATCTGACCAACATAGAGGTTGGTTCCACTCATCTTTACTAGAGTCATGTGGAACAAGGGGAAGAGCGCCTTTTGAAACGATTTTATCTCATGGATTTGTGGTTGATGGAAAAGGTCAAAAAATGTCTAAATCTGTAGGAAATATTATTGCACCAGAAGATATTTTAAAAAAATATGGTGCCGATATTTTAAGAGTATGGGTTGCCGCATCAAACTACGCTGAAGATCTAAGAATTGACCATTCAATTTTAGAACAACATGCCGAAGCTTATAGAAAAATAAGAAATACTTTTAGATATTTATTAGGAAATTTAAATGACAATTTTTCTGAAATAGATTTTAAAAAGGTTGACTTAAATAATCTTCCAGAACTTGAACAATATTTATTGCACAAAATATACTTATTAAATGAAAATTTTCAAAAATATTTTAAGTCTTATAGTTTTCATAACTTATATAAAGAATTATTAAATTTTTGTATAGTTGATCTTTCCGCTTTTTATTTTGATATAAGAAAAGATACTCTTTATTGCGATGCAATAAATTCTAAAAAAAGAAAAAACTGCATTTTAGTTTTAAATGTAATTATTGAATGTTTGATTAAATGGTTTGCTCCAATATTATCATTTACTACAGAAGAAATTTTTTCACTAATATACAAAAATGAAGAAAGCATTCATTTAAAGAAATTTGTAAACATACCCAAAGAATGGAATAATCAAAAATTAGGTGAGAAATGCGCTACTTTAAAAAAAATTAGAGATCACTGCAATATTAGTATCGAAGAAAAGAGAGCTGAAAAAATTATTGGTTCAAGTTTAGAAGCAAGAATTAAAATAAAACTTAAAAATAAATTTTTTGAAGTTGCAAAAGATATTGATTTTGCCGAACTATGTATAACTTCAGAAGCAGCGGTAGTTAAAGATGAAAAAATCACAGCTGATATCGAAGTAGAGACATTTAAAGCCGAAGGTAATAAATGCAGTATATGCTGGAAGATTAAACAAAAAAAATGTGAAAGATCTAATTGTCCAATTTAATACATGTTAAGTTTAAATATAAAAAAATTTTTATTTATTTAGTAATAATATTAGTAATTTTTATTTTAGATAGAATTTCAAAAATTTATATTTTAAATATTGCTGAAAGCAGAGGAACAGTAGAAATAAATTTAAATTTATTTTTAAATTTTATTTTAGTTTGGAATACTGGAATTGGTTTTGGTCTTTTGTCATTTGAGCACTCTACACTCTATAATCTTATAACCAGTTTAATAATTATAATTAATTTATTGATCATTTATTTGATCTTTAAATCAAATGATTTACGGGCATACTTTTTCATATTAATTTTAGGAGGTTCCTTTGGAAATCTGTTTGATAGATTATATTATTCAGCGGTACCGGATTTTATTGATTTAAACTATAAAGGATATCATTGGTTCATATTTAATGTTGCGGATATATTTATAACATTAGGAATTATTTGTCTTATTTTTGCTGAATTATTGAATTATAAAAAGACTAATGAAAATTAATAAAATTATAACAGTTATTTTACCGATATTTCTATTATATTCGTGTCAAGGAACAGTAGATGCATTACAAGGTAAAAAAAGATCTGAGAGCAGTGATGAATTTTTAGTTGAAAAAAAGAATCCATTAACACAACCACCAGACTATAATGAGCTGCCAGTTCCTGTTGGCCAAGAACAAGAACAATTTAATGAAGAAAATGAATCTGAGCTGAAAAAGATCCTAGATATAAGTCAAAATGAAGAGTGTACAATTCAGAATAAGAATATAAGTCAAAATGAAGAGTGTGCAACTCAGAGTAATACTGATGAAAATACATCTTTAGAAAAGTCTATATTAGAGAAGATTAATGATTAAAAATGTTAACCTCTAATATAAAATTTATTAACTTTATTCAAAAACAAAAAAAAAAACCAATATATAATTTTAAACAGTTAAAAAAAGAAAATTGGATTAAAAAATATAAACTACTTTTAAGTCTCACTCCAAATTACAAATACAGCTATACAAAAGCACAGATTAAAAACTTAAAAAAACAAAATTTTTTTAGATTAATTGGCATGGGTGGTTCAATATTAGGAGCTAAAGCAATATATAAATTTTTACAAGATAAAACGAAAAAAAAATTTGTTTTCATAGATAATTTAAAACCCAAATTGTCAAAATATGAAAAATCTAATGAAGCCGTTAACATCATTATCTCTAAGTCTGGCAATACACTTGAGACAATTATAAATACAAGTATTTTAATAAATCAAAATCAAAAAAGTAAAAATATTTTTATTACAGAAAAAAAAAATAGTTACTTATTAAATCTTGCACACAAGATCAGAGCAGAAGTTTTTGAACACAAAAATTATATAGGAGGAAGATATTCTGTTTTATCTGAAGTTGGAATGCTACCTGCTGAACTTATGGGATTTGATGAAAGAAAATTTAAAAGGTTAAACTTATTAATCAATAATAATAATTTTTTAAAAAAATTAATAATTAATGTTGATGCTACTCTAAAATTTATTAAGCAAGGAAAATCTAATTCAATAATTTTAAATTATGATGAAAAATCTGAAAATTTATTAAAATGGTATCAACAGCTTATTGCAGAAAGTCTTGGTAAAAAATCTAAAGGACTTCTACCAATGATATCAAATATGCCCATGGATAATCATAGTTTATTGCAACTGTATTTAGATGGTCCTAAGAAAAATTTTTATACTTTTTTTAATGTATTCGAAAAAAAATCAGAAATTATTAATAAAAAAAACATTCTAAATACACATGCATATCTAAAAAATAAATCTATTTTTCAGATATTAAATTCACAAAAAAAAGCAACAGAAAACATATTTAAAAAAAGAAAACTACCATTTAGAAGCTTCGAGTTGCTTAGAAGAAACGAAGAAACACTAGGAGAATTATTTTGTTTTTTTATTTTAGAAACAATTTTATTAGGTAGGGCTTTGAAAGTAAATTCTTTTGATCAACCATCTGTAGAACTTGTAAAAAAAGAGACAAAAAAGATTTTAATTTAAATAAATTTACCAAAAATTATCTTCGATATTCCATAATTTTCTGTTCTCAAGATTTTAAATTTACTATCAAAACTATCATTTGATCTTTTATGCCTATGCAAAACTATAATTCCTTCTTCGATTAAAATGTTCATTTCATTAATCTCATTTAAAAGTAAACTTATATTTTTTTCTTTATAGGTCGGGTCTAAAAAAATTAAATTGAATTTATTTTCTCCAATTTTTTTAATTTTTTTTAAATCAAATACATTTTCTGAAAATAACTTTACTTTCTTTTCACAATTAAATTTATTGATATTTTTTGTCAAAATTTTTATTGAAGGTTTATGCTGCTCAATAAAATAAACCTTTGAAGCTCCTCTAGATATACATTCTAATCCAAAAGATCCTGTTCCTGAGAAAATGTCTAAAATATTAGATTTTTTTATGGAAATTCTCTCATTTTTGGAATGCTCAAGAATATTAAAAATAGACTCTTTGGTTAAATCTTTTAAAGGTCTTGTTTTTTTATCTAGAGGTTCATATATTTTTCTACCTTTATAATCACCAGCAACAATTCTCATTTATCTATAACTTTAAATCCAATATCTTTCCTGAAAAAACTATTAGACCAATTTAAATTATTAATTAATTTTAAAACTTTATCTCTTGATTCTTTATAGTTTGAAGAAATAGAAACAAAATTTAGTACTCTTCCTCCATTAGAAAAAATCTCACCATTATTTTTTTTTGTTCCTGCATGAAAAATAAAATTATTTTTATCTAAATTTAGTTTTTTTAAATTATCTATTTTGATATTACTTTTAAACTTTCCTGGATATCCTTTAGAACATACTACAACGCATAAGCTTTTTTGATCTTTCCACTTAATTTCTATTTTATCTAATGTCTCATCACAACACGAATTAAGAATTTTAAGAAAATCTGTTTCTAACAATGGCAATATAGTTTGACATTCTGGGTCACCCATTCTTACATTATATTCAATAAGATAAGGTTCATTATCTTTAATCATTAAACCTGCATATAAAAAACCTTTGTAATTTTCTCCTAAATCTTTAACTGCTTTTAAAGTAGGTATAATAATTTTATCAATTATTTTTTTTTCTAAATCATTATTAATTAATGCTGAGGGCGAATAAGCACCCATGCCACCTGTATTCTTTCCTTTATCTCCTTCGAATGCTCTTTTATGATCCTGGGCTGTTTGAAAGTTTTGAAAGTTTTTTCCATCACATATTACGAAAAAACTCATTTCATCACCTTTTAAAAATTCCTCAATTAAAACATTTTTTGCTTCACCAAATTTTCCATCAAATATTTCTTTTACAGCTTCATTTGCAGAATATGAATTTTCACATATGTAAACTCCCTTACCTGATGCTAACCCATCTGCCTTAACTACAATTGGAAAATTGCTAGATTTTATAAAATTGATTGTATCTTTAGTATTTTCGAAAATACCAAAATTTGCTGTAGGAATATTATATTTTTTACAAATTTTTTTTGTAAAAATTTTTGATCCTTCAAGTTGAGAAGGAATTTTTTTTGGACCAAAAACTTTAATTTTTTCTTTTTCTAAGAAATCTACTATTCCATTAACCAAAGGTTTTTCTGGACCAACTATAACTAAATCAACTTTTGATTTTATTAAAAAATTCTTTATTTTATCAAAATTATCTAAATCGATTTCAATATTTTCAGCTATTTCACTTGTCCCAGCATTGCCGGGTATACAATAAATTTTACTTATTTGTGGAGACTCGGATATTTTTTTACAGATTGTATGTTCTCTCCCACCACTTCCTATAATACTTATAATCATATATAAGTATCCTTCTATCCAATGAAAAATAAATTAGCCACAATAAAATATCTGCCAAATAATTTTGAAATAATAGAAGATGGAGATCATGTAATTTGTGCGGTATCAGGAAAGAAAATTTATTTAGATAAACTTACCTATTGGAATGTAGAATTACAAGAAGCCTACTTTTCTTATGTAGAAGCAGATAGAAAGAGAGAAGAATTAATCAAAAAAAATTAAATTATTTCCAACGATTATGAGTCCAAATCCATTGAGTTGGGTTTTTGATAATCATTTTTTCAATATTTTGATTAATTGTTAAAGAATTATTTTTTAAGTCTTCTTTATGAACTCCAGTTTTTGTTATTTCGTATGGTTTATGAATCACCATTTCAAAATTAATTCCGTTTTTTCTTTCAATATATATTGGGACTAGTTTGCAATTGTATTTCAGAGCTATTTGTGCTGGAATAGTGGTAGTATGTGCCTCTTTATTGAAAAAAGATATTCTTGGTCCTTCGCTAACACGTTGATCTACCATTATAGCAATACTATACCCATCTTTGATTTTTTTTATTATTTCCCTAGAACCAGCTACACCTTTTGGAATTTGTATAGGGCAAATATATTTCATTCTTAAATATTCCATGAATGGATTTAAAAAAAAATTATTTAAAGGTCTATAAATTGCAGCAAGTTTAATCCCAAATTTATCTAGTTCCATTGCCATAAGTTCAAAATTTGCAAAGTGACCAGAAAAAAAAACTACCGGTTTATTTGATTCTTTTATTTGATCTAAATATTCAATTCCTGTGATTTTCATGTGATCAAATCCAGTTTTGTTTAATTTGAAATTTTTTAAGAAAATATATTCAGCAAAAGTTCTTCCAATATTTGACCACATTTTATTTATGGTCTCTTCCTCTTTTTTTTTATCAATATCACCTAATCCAATTTTAATATTTTGTTTAATTATATCTTTTGATCTAAAAAAAGGACCAATAATTTTTCCCAGAATACTTCCAAGGTTAGATGCATTTTTAAGTCCTATTATTTTAAAAATACAAAATAAAGAAATTATACTTATAAACTCAAAAAAATATTTTATAATTTTCATATATTTTTTTTTATTAATTCTATAAAATTATCTTTATTTTTTATCTCCAGTTCAATTTTCAAATATTGAAAATGTGTTTTAAAATTATCATGGATTCTAAAATAATCTTTTTCTGTAGTTAATAGAATTTGATTCTTTTCACTATTAATTTTTTTTATTAGCATTTCCAAGTCAGACACAGTAAAGTGGTAGTGATCTGGGAAAGAGTTTGTGCCTATTAAATTCAAATTATTTTCTTTTAATAAATCAAAAAAATTTGATGGATTTCCTATTCCAGAGAAAGCATATATTTGTTTATCTTTAAATCTATTAATATCTACGGGTTTATATTTTGAGTAGAATATTTTAACATTCTTGTTTTTATTATATATTTGATCTTCAATTTTAATATTTCTTTCACCATTTATAACAATGCAATCAGATCTATTTACAGCTGTAATTCTTTCTCTCAACGGTCCAGATGGTATTACGAGTCCATTTCCAATCCATTGCTTTTGATTAAAGCAAACAACTGAAAAATTTTTTTTAATAGTATAATCTTGAAATCCATCATCAAGAATTGCAATATCGTTTTTATTTTTTATTAGAGATTCTATTGCTTCTTTTCTGCTTTTGGAAACGAATGTTGTTCCTACTTTTTTTAGCATTGTTATTTCATCCTTAAGATAATCGTAGTATTTTTTAACAAATGCAGGATTTTTTCCTAGAGATTTAGTGATCTTAAAAATTTCTGATGCTAAAGGCGTTTTTCCAGTGCCACCCACATAAATATTTCCCACGCAAATAATCGGTATTGGAAATTTTTTGGATATTTTATATTTATTTATAAAAGAAAATAACAAAAATAATATTGAAATTGGAAAAAATAAAATAGCCCAAAAGGAAAATCTGGAACTATCCCAAAATTTTGGTTTTTTCAATTTCATTTAAAAATATTTGCTAATCTCCTTTTGATTTTCAACCAATACTTCATTTCCGATAGAATTTATCTTTTTTACAATTTGTTTTGAATTGAATTTATTATTTAAATTTTTGTTAATAATATTTTTTGCTTGTCTAAGAGTTCTAATTTTTGAAGAAATTTTAATTTTGTTTAACAAATCATATACTTCTAAAAAGTTATCAATATAAGGACCATGAATAATTTTACATCCTAGTCTTGCTGCTTCTAAAGGATTTTGGCCGCCATGTCTAATCAAGGAACCTCCTAGAAATACAATATTACAAATTTTTTGGAATAATTTTGTTTCTCCATAGGTATCCACTAAATAAATGTCAGTATTTTCTTTAATTTTTTGATTAGAGCTATGCAGGTGCACTTTTAATCCAATTTTTTCTATATCTTCCTTAATCTCTGAAGATCTGTGAATATGTCTAGGAATAATTATAGTAATTCCATTTATATAATTTTTTTTTAAATCATTATGTATTTTTGCACAAAAAATTTCCTCATAATTATGAGTGCTTATTGCTCCAAATAATATTTTTTTTAATTTAAAAAAATTTTTTTGGTTTTTATTTAACTTATTAGTTATTTTTAAACCTGTTTCCGAAAATTTTAAATTTCCTAATTTTTTGATGTTTCTAGCGCCTAGTTTTTTAAGATAATTTTTTGTTTCATTGTTTTGAGATAAACAAATGTCAAATTTATTAAATAATAACCTTGAAAATGTAGATATTTTTTTCCATCTATTAAATGATTTTTTAGTTATTCTTGCATTTAGTAATATTAGAGGGATGTTTCTTTTTTTTAAATTAAATATCATATTTGGCCAGATTTCAGACTCAACAAAAATAGCTACCGATGGCTTCCACTGACTTAAAAATTTATTAGTAATGAAATTTACATCAATTGGAAAAAACTGATGAATAGTTTTTTTAAATTTAAATTTATTAAATACTTTTGCTGAACTTAATGTACTTGAAGTCAAGAGTATTTTCTTTATATCTTTTTTTTTTTCTAATTTTTCAATTAATGGAATTATGCTTAGTATTTCTCCTACACTTGAGCAATGAAACCAAATCAACTTGGCGGCATTTGGTTTATCACTAAATATTCCAATTTTTTCTAAAAATCTTTTAGGATGTTCTTTATTATTTAAAATTCTATAAATTATTATTAAAGGCGAAATTAATAATATTGAATTAATTAATATTCTATATAAAAACAACATTAATCTTTTCTTAATTGTTTTTCGTAAAAATTTTTGTAAATTTCTGATGATTTTATTAATTCTTGATGATTGCCTTCAGCTGCTATTTTTCCATCATCAACAACATAAATTTTATTTGAATTCATAATTGTAGATAGTCTATGAGCAATTACTAATGTAGTTCTATTCTTTGTTAAAAATTTGATAGCTTCTTGAATTTTACTTTCGGTCTCTGCATCCAAAGAAGATGTTGCTTCGTCTAGAAGTATTATCTTGCTTTTTTTTAACATTGCTCTTGCAATAGATAATCTTTGTTTTTCTCCTCCTGATAGCCTTATTCCATTTTCTCCTATAATTGTATCAAATTTATTTGGTAATTTATTTATAAATTCATCACAAAATGAAAGTTTTGCTGCTTCAAAAATTTCATCTTCAGAAGCATCTAGTTTTGCATAAGCAATATTATTTTTAATTGTATCATCAAATAAAGTTGTATCCTGATTAACTAAAGATATGTTTGATCTTAATGAGAAAATTTTACTTTTGTAAATAGATTGGTCATCAATTAAAATATCTCCAGAATTACTATCATAAAATCTTGGTATTAAATTTAAAATTGTAGATTTTCCCGCTCCACTATGACCTACAACTGATGTCATTTCACCTCCACTAATGGTTAAATCAATTGATTTAAGAACATCTCTTTCATCATCATTATATTTGAATCTAACTTTATTGAATCTTATTTCTCCTTTTTTTATTTCTAAATTATTTGGCTTTTCTGTTTCTATTATTTGGTTTTTCATATCTATAATTGGCAAAATTCTTTTAGCCGCCACCAATCCTTGGTTTATTCCCATGTTTAATGTGGCTAATGATCTTATTGGTTGGTAGGCTAACATCATTGCAGCTAGAAAAGAAAAAAAGCTATTGATATCTAATTCATTTTTTAAAATCAGCTTTCCAGAATAGAAAATTAGACCAGCAATCATAAATCCAGTTAATATCTCCATTATTGGTGAAGCTCTAACCAAAATCGTATTAATTTTAATTACTTTTTCTTTAAGAATATTAATAAATTTTTCAGTTCTTGAAAATTCGAAGTTTTCCTTCTGGAAAATTTTAATTATTTTGTGATTTTTAAAAATCTCCAATAAATATGAAGTTAATTCTCCTGCTCTATCTGCAGCTTCAGTAGTAACTTTTCCCATTCTTTTACCAAGTGACCGAGCCGCAAAAGAAGCTAATGGAATCATTATTATAGCAAATAAAGCTAATCTCCAATTTTGATAAAACATAACTCCCAATAAACCAATTAAAGTAAACGTATCTTTGGTTAAATTAAGTATTACTGTGCTAACTAAATTAGTGATCATGCCCACATCAAAAGTTAAATGAGATATAAATTTTCCCGAATGTTTATTATCAACTATTTGACTGTCAGCTTCAATAATTGATTTCATAACTTGGAATTGAAGTATTTTTGTTATTTCTTGACCTACTCTAATAAGAATTATTTTTGCAAAATAAAGAGAAACACCTTTGGTAGAAAAAGCTAAGATTATTATTAATGGAATAACCAAAGTTAATGTTTGATCTTTATCAATAAAAATTTTTTTAATTGCCGGGTCAAGCAACCATGCAATTGAAGCAGTGCTTCCAGCCACCAACACAGAAAAAAATACTGATAATAAAATTTTTGGTAAAAATTGTTTTGTATAATTGTTGTATAATCTTTTTATGATATCTATATTTCTCATAAGGTTAATTTACCTACTAATAAATTTAAAAAAATTATTAAACCTAATAAGTTATTAGACTTAAATATTTTTAAACATAAGTTTGGATTTTTTGCATTTAATTTAATTAATTGGAAAAAAAACAAATGAACAAATGGAAAAATTAGAAACAAAAAATAAATATAATTAAAATTCATTAACAACCCTATATAGATAAGCGATAAAAAAGTTATTGAATAACATAAAAATAAAACTTTTTTTGGATTGTTTTTAAATTTTATAGAGGTTGATTTAACTCCAATAATTTCGTCATCTTTAATATCTTGGTATCCGTATATCGTGTCATATCCGAGTGTCCAAAATATGGCTCCAAAATAAAAAACTAATGGTATCAAACTTATGCTTTCATTAATTGATGTCCAGCCTAGGATTAAGCCATAGTTGAATGTTATTCCTAAAAATAATTGGGGCCAATATGTAAATCTCTTCATTAATGGATAAGCGAAAGCCAAAGGCAAGGATGCAATTGCTAGAATTATTGTAAGTTTATTAAAATTAATTAGAATTAAAAAAGCTAAAGAACATAAAATTATCACATAAACTCTTGCTAAAAAAATTGATATTTTTCCTGAAGCAATAGGTCTATTTTTTGTTCTTGCAACTTTTTTATCAAAGTTTCTATCAGTTATATCATTAACTATACATCCTGCTGATCTCATTAGAATTGATCCAGCAAAAAATAAAAATAAATAAAAAATATAAATATTTAAATCATTGTTGAAATCATAAGCAATTGTGAGTCCCCATAAACATGGCCAAAAAAGTAGCATGTAACCAATTGATTTATTTAATCTTGTCAGTTCAATGAATAAATTTAGATTTTTCATTATAATTTACTTGTAAATAACAAAGCCTAGATTCATAATCAAATTGATTCGATATGAATATTGATTACACAGTTACGGCACTTATGTTTCCAGCCATACCTCTATTGATGAGCGTTTATGGTAATCGTTTTCATACACTAAGTAATTTAATCAGAAAAATACATGACGAGTACGTTTGGGAAAAACACATTCCTCCAGAATGGGAAAAGCAGCTTATTAATTTAAGTGCAAGGGTTAAATGGTTAAAGTATACGCTTGCATGTGCAAGCTTTGGATTTTTGTTCAATATGTTAACAGTTTTTGCTCTTTATTTTAATATGATTTTTTTGGCAAGGATTATTTTTGGATCTTGTTGTTTAGCAATGATAGTTTCGGTTATTTTTTTTATCAGAGATATATTTCTTTCCACACAAACATTAAAACTTCATTTATCAGATATGAAAATAGATTTAGACTAAGGAATAATTACTGCTGGACCAATAATTTTTCTATTTTCGAGGTCTATATGAGCTTGCATAGCTTCATCTAATTTATATTTTTTAAATATTTCTATTTTAACTTGTCCAGAGTTTATTTTTTCAAATAACATCTTTGAAGCTTCGTTCAATTCTTCACTTGTGCTTAAATATTGACCCATTGAAGGTCTTACAAAAAACAATCCTTTTGGCTGAAGCATCTTCGGTACATCTATTGGTGATAGTGCTCCAGAAGCATTTCCAAAAGACACCATCGTTCCTCTGGTTTTTAAACATGCAAGGGATTTTTCAAATGTTGATTTTCCAACTCCGTCATAAACCACAGGCAAACCTTTTCCATTAGTTAATTCCATAACTCTTTTTGCAAAATCTTCTTTAGAATAATTTATTACTTCATCACATCCATTTTTTTTTGCTAAATTAATTTTTTCATCACTTCCAACTGTGCCAATGACCTTACACCCTAAACTTTTAGCCCACTGGCAAAATATTTGTCCAACACCTCCTGCAGCAGCGTGATATAAAATGGTTTCACCAGAAGAGACTGGGTAGGTTTTGTGCAATAAATAATAAGTAGTTAAGCCTTTAGTCATTAAAGTTGTTGCTAAAGTTAAGTCTATCCCATCAGGAACTTTAACTAAATTTTTTGTAGGAAAGATTCTATGAGTAGAGTATGCCCCCAAAGGCATTGCAGAATAAGCTATTTTATCACCAATAGAAAAATTTGAAACGTTAGGTCCAACTTCTTTAATAATTCCTGAAGCCTCAATACCAATGCCTGAAGGCAATTTAACAGGATATAAGCCTGATCTATGATAATTATCTAGGTAATTTAACCCAATTGCAACATGCTCAATTAAAACTTCATCATTGCCAGGTTTACCTAATGTAATTTCTTCTATTTTTATTACTTCAGGGCTACCATTTTTTTCAATCTTTACAGCTTTCATTATTTTACAAATGTACCATTATGATAGTCTTGTTCAGCTTTTAATATTTCTTCTTTAGTATTCATAACAAACGGACCTCCTCTAACTATAGGCTCTCCAATTGGTTTTCCAGAAATTAATAAAAATTTTGACTTAGTTACACCTTTAACTTTTAATTTTTCACCTTTTGTTAGAAGAATTAAAGTCGAGTTTTTAACTGGGTCATGATTTTGCTCTCCAATTTTAATTTCTCCCTCAATTAAATAAATGAAAGAATTATGGGTTGAAGGAAGATTAAAATTAAATTCTTTGTCTTTTTCAAGCTCAACATCAAAATATATTGGTTCAACATTGTGACCTTTTACAGGTCCTTCAAAATTATCAAATTTTCCAGCAATAATTTTAATTTTTTTTTCGTTATCTTTATAAACCTGCATTTGTTTAGCGTCTATGTAGATATATTCAGGTTTATTCATTTTTAGTTTTGCGGGCATATTTACCCATAATTGAAATCCATGGAGTTTACCTTCAGACATGGCTGGCATTTCAGAATGAATTATTCCACCGCCAGTTTTCATCCACTGAACATCACCTGAAGACATTCTTCCTTTTGCGCCGGTACTGTCTTCATGTTCAAATTCTCCATTAAGCATATAGGTTACAGTTTCAATTCCTCTATGAGGGTGAGGAGGAAATCCACCAATATAATCATCTTTATTTTCTGAGCCAAATTCATCTAACATTAAAAAAGGGTCAAAATAATTAGGGTCAGTTCCAATGCTTCTTTTTAATTTAACACCAGCGCCATCCGATGCTGGTATTGGATCTATAATTCTATCTACTTCTATTTGTTTCATATGAATATCATATAAACATATGTTAAAGTATATCAAGCAACCACATAGCTTTATATGAGCAATATTAGATTATTTTTCCCTGAAAATTTATCACTTAATTTAACTGCTAAGCTCGATAAACCCCAATCACACTACGTTAATAAAGTTATGAGAGTTAAAGTTAATGAAACTTTTTCTTTATTTAATGAGAGTGTGGAGTGGGAAGCAAAAATTAAAGAAATTTCAAATGGGATAGTTGGATTTATTATTACAAAGCAATTAAGACAAAAAGAAAATTCAAAAGAAATTTGGCTAGCTTTTTCACCCATTAAATCTAATTATTTTAATTTTATGATTCAAAAGGCAACCGAACTAGGTGTAACAAAATTTATACCTGTTATTACTGATCGTACAATTGTGAGAAAAATAAACTACGAAAGGGTTGAAAACATAACAATAGAAGCTTCAGAGCAATCTAATCGTTTGCTAGTACCAAAAGTTGAAAAAATCCAAAATTTGAAATCTTTTTTAGAAAAAAATAATAATAAAATTAATATTATTTTTGGTGATATAAACACTAAAAATCAAAAGCTAGATCCAAAAATACAAAAAGAAGATAAACCAATTTGCATAATAATTGGACCAGAAGGAGATTTTACAGAAGCTGAAAGAGAGCAAATTCTTAATTTTAAGGATGTTCAATCTTTAAAAATAAACGACAATATTTTAAGAACAGAAACAGCTGCAATTTCTGCACTATCTATAATTAATTATTTTTTAAATTTATAAATATTTTTTAATTATTTTTATAGATGCTTTAATGTCATCATGATGCGTAATACGATTCACATATTTTCCATCTTTAAGTAAAATAACTGGGGAACTGTGATTAACAGTATATTGTCCATTTTCAGAAAATATTTTTACGCTGGTTATGCCCCAGGACTGCGAAAGTTTAAATATTTTTTCTGGTTCTCCAGTAATACCTATAAATTTACCTTCAAAAGAACTTAAATAATCTCTCATTACTTCTGGAGTGTCTCTATCGGGATCAATGCTAATAAAAAATACTTTTAATGTTTTATTTTCTTTTTCTAATTTTTCTAAAATAATACTTAGTTTATTTAAAGTTATTGGACATACATCTGGACAATGAGTAAAACCAAAAAATAGAGCAGTGCCAGGTCCTTGAAAAGATTTTTCTGTTATTGGATTATTATTTATATCGTTTAGTGAAAATGATGATCCTTTGATTGATGCGACATAATTCTCTTTTTTATCTTGAACTGATAAAATAATTGGCAACATTATAAATATAAAAATTATTAAGCAGCCACCAATAATTGTTATAGATGTCTTTAATTTCATAATTTAATAGCTATATTTATAATCTATATAGATTTATGTCTAATATTTTAAAAAAGCTTTTTGGTGCACTAACTGAAAAACCATGGGAAGAAAATCAAGCAAGAATTGATAGTTATCACCAAGGTCGAACATTTAATATATCAATGCAAACTTCGGCCGTTATAATTATCTTTGGCGTAAGTACAGTGCTGTTCAGTTTAATTTTTACGGGCTATCTTTACTCCGTACCTCCTGAACAAGATACTAGATTTTTATTAAAACCAAATTTGTTATGGTTTAATACGTTAGTTTTATTTTGTGTCACTTATTATTTTAGCAAAATTACAAAAGATTTAAAAAAAAATGATCCAACAAGAATTAAAAAAAATTTAATTTTAGTTGGAGCTTTAAGTTATTTATTCTTATTTGGACAAACATTTTTTTGGTATCAATTAATGAAAAGTGGCAAGTTTGTTTCTACCAATTCTTATTTTTCATCTTTTTATTTTTTTACAGCTCTTCATGGATTACATCTTTTAGGAGGATTATTTTTTTGGGGTAAAGTTTGTTCTAAAACTCTTAAACTAAAAGAAGAAGAAATAATAAGCCAAAAGAAAAATATAGCAGCATTATCTCTTTACTGGACATTTTTATTAATCGTTTGGTTATTGTTTTTTTTAACCATGTATATTTTTAATGATACTGTGATTGCATGGTGTAAATCTTTGCTGTCTTAAATTTGTATTAGAATTATTAATTAAAGAAAAAAAACAAGAATAGTTCCAACAACTGCAATTACTATTAATAAAATATTAACAGATTTTAAATATTTTTTTATTTCAGGACTTTTTTCACCTTTAGAAAAGAATCCGGCTCCAAGTGATATAACAATAAAAAAAAGAAAGACCAAAATAAGTATAACTGCCAAAATTCCAAATTTTCCAAGCATACTTTATTGATTATACGGCTTGTTAAGCCATTTATTAAGACATTTTGTCTCTAGATTATGTACATAGTTCTTTTATAACTTCGACTCTATGCATGCTGGATTTATCTTTTTAGCAGTAATTGTTGGCTCAATATTATTCCATGTTTTTACTCCATGGTGGTGGACAGACATCGCTTCAAATTGGGGTGCAATGGACGATACTATAGTGTTAACATTTTGGATTGGAGGAGGTGTATTCATCGCAGTTTGTTTGTTCATGATTTATTGTGTCTTTAAATTTTCTTACAAAGAAGGCCGTAAAGTTGAATATAAACCTGAAGATAATAAATTGGAAATAATATTAACTGTAGTGACCACTTTAGGTGTTGCAGCTCTTTTAGCTCCAGGACTAATAGTTTGGAATCAATATATAAACACACCTCCCAATGCAATTAATATTGAAGTCATGGCAAGGCAATGGGGATGGCAGTATAGATTACCTGGTGAAGATGGAAAATTAGGAACGTCAAATATAGTAAATATTAATGATCAAAATCCTTTTGGAATCAATTTAGATGATCAAAATGGAAGAGATGACATTTTGATTCAAAGCGATGAATTACATTTAAAAACCAATAGACCTGTTAAAATTTTATTAAGGTCAACTGATGTTCTGCATAATTTTTATGTGCCACAATTTAGAGCAAAAATGGATGCTGTTCCTGGTCTTATTACTTACTATTGGTTTGAACCCAATAAAGAAGGGGATTACGAAGTTTTGTGTGCAGAATATTGCGGCATTGGTCATTATGGCATGAGAGCAAAAGTTGTTGTAGATAATGAAGAAAACTACGAAAAATGGCTAGAACAACAGGAAACATTTTCAGATTTCATAGCAACACTAAATGGTAAAGAAATTAAAAAAATAAAATTAGCAAAAATAAATAATTTAAATGAATGAGATATTATATATAATTAAAGAATAATTGATTTATGTCAGACGATTTTTACAAAAATAAAACTTCAATTGAAGCTCAGCCTTCAAGAACAATTTCTGATTCTTCAGGATCAGTGTCAGATATCGATTATGTAAAACCTGCAGAAGTTTCTGACCAGGATTTGTATCATGGGCACAGTTTTATAACCAAATGGATTTTTTGTCAGGACGCAAAAGTTATTGGTATACAGTATACGCTTACAGCTGTTTTTACGGGTATCATTGGTCTTATTCTTTCTTGGTTAATGCGTTTACAATTAGGTTTTCCTGAACTAGTTCCATTCATTACTGCAGAACATTATTATCAGTTTGTTACCATGCATGGCATGATAATGGTTGTTTATTTTTTAACCGCACTATTTCTCGGCGGGTTTGGAAATTATTTAATACCATTAATGACTGGAGCAAGAGATATGGTTTTTCCATATGTCAATATGGTAAGTTATTGGATGTTCTTTGTAGCCGTTTTAGTTTTAATGGCTAGTTTTTTTGTACCAGGAGGTCCTACAGGATCAGGCTGGACACTTTATCCACCTCAAGCAATTTTAGAAGGAACTCCAGGATCTGGAGCTGGAATTATTTTGATGCTTGTGTCTTTAGCTTTATTTGTTGTCGGTTTTACAATGGGTGGGTTAAATTACGTAATTACAATATTGCAGGCTCGTACTAGAGGAATGACACTAATGAGAATGCCTTTAACCGTTTGGGGAATTTTTACTGCTACGGTCTTAGCTTTATTGGCATTTCCAGCATTATTTGTGAGTGTGATTATGATGAGCCTAGATAGAATACTTGGTACTAGTTTTTTTATGCCAACAATATTACAGGCTGGAGAAATATTAGAATATGGAGGAGGCTCTCCAGTTCTTTTTCAACATTTGTTTTGGTTTTTTGGTCATCCTGAGGTTTATATTGTAGCGTTACCTGCATTTGGAATAGTCTCAGATTTAATATCTGTTCATTCAAGAAAAAATATTTTTGGTTATCGAATGATGGTTTGGGCTATTGTTGCTATTGGAGCGCTTAGCTTTTTTGTATGGGCCCACCATATGTATGTCAGTGGAATGAATCCTTGGTTTGGTTTTTTCTTTGCTACAACCACTCTTATCATTGCAGTTCCAACAGCATTGAAAGTTTACAATTGGGTACTAACATTGTGGAGAGGAAATATTAGAATGACGACAGTAATGCTTTTTTGTCTTGGTTTCATTGTAACTTTTGTAAATGGTGGTATTACAGGAATTTTTTTAGGAAATGTAATTGTAGATATTCCTTTGTCTGATACTTATTTTGTTGTTGCTCACTTTCACATGGTGATGGGTATAGCCCCACTCATGGTAATTTTTGGAGCAATTTATCATTGGTTTCCTCTAGTTACTGGCAGACTATTAGATGAGAAATTAGGTAAATGGCATTTTTGGTTTTCATTCTTAGGAGCATATTCAATTTATTTTCCAATGCATTATTTAGGATTTATTGGGGTACCAAGAAGATATTTTGAAATGTATGATAGTCCTTACATCACTTCAGCAGTTGGGTTAAACCAATCCATAACTATAGCTGCATTAATTGTTGGTCTTTCACAATTTATTTTTATTTTCAACATTGTAAAAAGTTTAAGAATGGGAAAACCAGCAGGAAAAAATCCTTGGAAAGCAAACTCTTTAGAATGGCAAACTCCCAATGTTCCTCCAGCTCATGGTAATTGGGGAGATAAATTACCAGTAGTTTACAGATGGCCGTATGATTTTAATGTACCGGGAGCAAAAGAAGATTACATACCACAAACAACTCCACCAAGTGAAGTTTTAGAAGCTAAGGTAGAAAAAACTTAATTAAATTAAATGTCAGATCATACTTTAGATAAATTACCAGGTGGCTTTAAAGGAATGGCCACTGATATGGGTTCAGACCAAACTGTATTTAAAGGTGTGAATTGGGGAAAGGCAATGATGTGGATCTTTTTACTCAGCGATACATTTATTTTTAGCTGTTTTCTAATTTCATATATGAAAGTAAGAGCTTCAGTTGTTGATGAATGGCCATACCCGAGCGAAGTATTTGCTTTAAATTTTATGGGCGTTCCAGTTCCACTTCTTTTAATAGCAATTATGACATTTGTTCTTATTACAAGTAGCGGAACAATGGCACTTGCAGTGAAATATGGATATGAAAGAAATAGAAAGATGTGTGGCTGGCTAATATTAGCCACAGCATTAGGTGGACTTACTTTCGTTGGCATGCAAGCTTTTGAGTGGTCAAAATTAATTCATGAAGGAGTACGGCCTTGGACTAATCCTTTTGGCGCACCTCAATTTGGTTCTTTCTTTTTTATGATCACGGGTTTTCACGGAACCCATGTTTCAATAGGTGTAATTTTCTTATTTATTTTTGCTAGAAAAACTTTTAGAGGAGACTTTGATGCTGGTAAAAGAGGTTTTTTTACTAGCATGAAATCAGACTATGTAGCAATTGAAATTATGGGGCTTTACTGGCATTTTGTAGATCTGGTTTGGGTATTTATATTTGCATTTTTTTATTTATGGTAAACTGAATTATGAGCGAGACACAAAAAGCACAAACAACAACACATAAGATAGGAATATATCTTTGGATATGGGGACTTCTGTTTGTACTTAGTTTTTGTTCTTACATGGTTGATTGGTTTCAATTTCAAGGTTTAGTAAGATGGACTTTAATTGTAACTTTTATGCTTCTTAAAGCTGGTTTAATCATGGCTTTTTTTATGCATTTATTTTGGGAACGTTATGCTTTAGTCAATGTTCTTTTATGGCCAATGACTGCAATTGCTTGTTTTATTACACTTATGGCTGCAGAGGGAAAATATACTGTTTTTACGAGACTATTTTATTTTTTTGTAGGAGGATAATTTAAATGGATGGTTACACTGTACTTGCTGGAATTTTAATATTTTTTTTACTTTTTATTTATTTAACATGGTTTGGAGTTTCAATAAAAATTGAAAGTCAAAAAAATGATGATACTGATATTAAAATTAATCCATACGATAAATTGCCTCTTTATAGAAAATTAATTGATAAGAAAAATCAACAAGTAGAAATTTTTGATTTAGGTAATCATATTCTTATTGTTGGAACGGTATTGTTGGTGATATTAGTTTCGTTAAATGTAGAGTAATCTTGTCCAATAATACAATTAAAAACAGAACTTCCTCATTAGATTTAACCGATTATATAAAATCTTTCATATTACTTATGAAACCAAGAGTAATGTCTCTTGTTATATTTACATGTGCAGTTGGATTATTAACTTCAAATTCAAGTACAAATATTATCGAAGCAATGATAGGAATAACTTTAGTTGCTTTAGGAGCAGGAGCTGCTGGTTGTTTAAATATGTGGTATGAGGCTGATCTAGATGCGTTGATGACAAGAACTTGTCTAAGACCAATCCCAACAGGAAAAATTAACAAACAACAAGCATTAATCTTTGGAGCCTTGCTTACAGTTTTTTCAGTCAGTGCCCTAAATTATTTTGCAAATTTTTTGTCTGCATCTTTGTTATTGTTCACAATTTTTTTTTATCTTTTTGTTTATACAATATGGTTAAAAAGAAAAACACCTCAAAACATTGTAATAGGAGGTATAGCGGGTTCTCTGCCGCCAGTAATAGGTTGGACCATAGCTACTAATTCTATTTCTCTGGCTTCAATATCTTTATTTTTAATAATTTTTTTTTGGACACCTTCTCATTTTTGGACATTGAGTCTTTACAAAGCTGACGATTATAAGAAAGCAAAAATACCAATGATGCCTCTTACTGATGGAATAGAAAAAACTAAAATTTATATATTTATTTATTCACTATTAATGTTGCCAGTTATAATCTTGCCTTATGTAATTAACTTTTCAGGTTTAATATATTTAATTCCAGCAATTATGCTTACAATTTATTATAATTTTATGTGTTACGATTTATACAAACGTAAAAAAAATAAATTTGTTTTAAAAAAAGCAAAAAAAGTATTTAGTTATTCAATTTTATATCTGTTTCTGATTTTTGTATTGTTTTTAATAGATAATTTAATTTAAATATTGCGACCCAAAGAAATTGGGATAGAATCACAAAATAACGCGCAAAATGAAATATGTAAGCACTAGAAATAATCAAAAAGAATTTAACTTTAAAGAAGTATTTATTAAAGGACTAGCTGATGATGGGGGATTGTTTGTTCCAAAATTACTGAAAAAATATACCGAAGAAGAAATAAATAATTTGAGCAATTTGAATTATAGAGAGCTTGCTATTAAAATTATGTTTCCTTTTTGTAGCGATTTTATTGATGAAAATGAGCTTAAAAATATTGTAGAAAAATCTTACTCAAAATTTAGAGAAAATGATATTGTAAAAATTACTGATATTGGAAATCATAAATTACTAGAGTTATTTCATGGTCCAACTTTAGCTTTCAAGGATATTGCCATGCAATTTATTGGTAATCTCTATGATTATTACATAAAAAACAATCATCAAAATATTAATATTATAGTTGCAACATCGGGTGATACTGGAGCAGCTGCCATTGATGCAATCAAAGGTAAAAAAAATATGAATATTTTTGTTCTGCATCCAAATAATAAAATTTCTAAAATCCAAAGAAAATTAATGACAACAGTAAAAGATAAAAATGTATTTAATATAGCAATTGACGGTAACTTTGATGACTGTCAAAACTTAGTAAAATCTATGTTTGAAGATTTGAATTTTTCTAAATCAATTAAAATGTCAGGCGTTAACTCAATAAATTGGGCAAGAATAATTGCTCAATCTGTTTATTATTTTTATTGTTATTTGAAATTAGATAAAAAAAAACCAATAAATTTTTCTGTGCCTACTGGTAATTTTGGAGATGTCTATGCAGGATACTTATCAAAAAAAATGGGTCTACCCATTGGCAAATTGATTGTTGCTACAAATCAAAATGATATATTACACCGTGCAATATCATCAGGAAAATATATAGCTAACCAAGTTCAGCAAACAATTTCCCCAAGCATGGATATACAGGTAGCAAGCAATTTTGAGAGATTAATCTACGATGTTAATGATTGTAATGCGGATAAAACAAATAAAATCATGCAAGGCATAAAGAATGAAAAAGAATATTTAATTGAAGAAAAAGAATTAGAAAAAATTAAGGAAGATTTTATTTCTGAATCTGTATCGGAGAAGGAATTATTATCTTGCATAAAAAAAACATATGAAAATCATAAAATGATAATCGATCCTCACACTGCTGTAGGTTTAGGAGCTTTAGAAAAAATTAATTTAACAGATAAAAGCATTGTTTTATCGACTGCTCATCCATGCAAATTTCCAGAAGCTATAAATGAAGCTATTAATGTTAAGCCTGAATTGCCAAATAAGTTGAATTATATTTTAAATGAGAAAGAAAATTTTGTTGTAATTCAAAATAATATTGAAGAATTAAAAGTATATATACTAAATAAATTAGATTGAATTTGCTGCTTCACGCGCTATTTGATCAGCTTTATTGTTATAAATATTTGAAGAGTGACCTTTAACCCATTCCCATTTTATTCTTTTTTTTTTTTCTAATTTATCAAGACTTAGCCATAAATCTTTATTTTTGACTGGTTTTTTATCCGAAGTGATCCAACCGTTCTGTTTCCATTTTTTTATCCAAACCTCTATCCCATTTTTTACATATTTTGAATCAGTAATAATTGTAATTTGAGATTTTTTTACAGACTCTAAAGCTTTAATTACCGCTATCAACTCCATGCGATTATTTGTTGTATATTTTTCTGATCCAGAAATAATTTTTTTATTATTATCATCAATCATTATAGCTGCCCATCCTCCGTTTCCTGGATTTCCAATACAAGAGCCATCAGTATAAATTTTAATCATTTAATTATAGTAGTTTTTAAAACTGTTAAATTTATTATGAATGTTAAGTTTTTGAATATATTCCTTAGGGTCTTTTTTTTTAATAATCACATTTTTTGGTGTATTCAAATAATCATAAGTTCTTGTTAATAAATATCTAAGTGCGGCACCTTTACATAATAAATTTAGAGAATTTTTTTCATTTTTTGAAAATTTTCTTATTCTAGAGTATCCTTCAAGAAAATTTTTTGACTTTTTATTATTAAATATAAATTTTTTTCTTTTTTTATCAAAACACAAAGCATTAATGCAAATTGCAATTTCATACATTAAAAAATCATTGCATGCGAAATAAAAATCTATGTAGCCATAAAATTTGTTATTTTTAAAAAAAATATTATCAATAAATAGGTCGCCATGTATAATTCCTTCAGGTAGATTTCTTGGCCATTTTCTTTTTGTTTCTAAAAGGGTTTTTTTCATTAAATCATTCAAATTGGCATCAACACTTTTACATCTATTTCCTATTTTTTTTAATATTTTTGGCCAATAACTATGAGACATAGAATTTTTTCTATATAGTTTTATTTTTTTTGAAACCATATGAAGTCTTGCTATGTTTTTTCCAATTTCATAACACTCTTTTATTTTTAATTTAAATTTATCTTTTCCTTCAACAAAAGAAACGATCGAAGCAGGTTTATTTTTAATAGTAATTAAAAATTTTTTATTTTTATTTTTTTGTGGTTTTGGGCAATTAATTTTATGATTATTTAATTTTTCCATTAAATTCATGAAGAATGGTAGATCTTTTTTTTGAACCCTTTTTTCAAAAATTGTTAAAATAAATTTTTTATTTTTTGTTCTAAGAAGATAATTAGTATTTTCAATACCTTTTTTAATTCCTTTAAATGAAATTATTTTTCCTAAATTAAAATTTCTCTCAATAGATTTAACTTCGCCTTTAGAAATTTTAGTATATATAGCCATTTAATTTAGTTTTGCTGGAGTTTTGAATACTATATTTTCCTTAATAATTTCTACTTCTTCTATTTTAACTAGAAAGGTTTTTTTTAACTCACTAATAAAATTTTGTACTAATATTTCTGGAGCAGAGGCCCCAGAAGATATTCCAATTGTTTGACATTCTTTAATTTTATCAGTTGGAATTTTACTGTCAGCATGAATTAATTCAGAATGTTTACATCCAGATTGACTTGCAACCTCTACCAACCTCAATGAATTAGAAGAATTTCTACTTCCAATTACAAAAAACATATCACATTTTTTTGCGATATTTTTTACTGCTGCCTGTCTATTAGTAGTAGCATAGCAAATATCTTCTTTTGTAGGCTCTTTTATATTTGGAAATCTTTTTTTAAGGGATGAGATTATATTTTTAGTATCATCAATTGAAAGAGTAGTTTGAGTTACAAAAGCTAAATTTTTATTCTGATCTTTATAATTTTCTACATCTTCAACTGTTTCAATAAGATCTATTTCACTTTCTGGCAATTGACCCATTGTACCAATAACTTCAGGATGATTTTTGTGACCTATTAACAAAATATGAAAACCTTTTTTATTTAAATTTTCAGCTTCACGATGAACTTTTGATACCAACGGACAGGTTGCATCAATATACTCTATATTTAATTTTGAGGCTTCTTTGGGAATTGATTTAGGAACGCCATGTGCAGAAAATATTACTGGTCTTGTTTTATCTTCTATTTCATTAAGCTCTTCTACAAAAATTGCTCCATTTTTTTTTAAATTCTCAACGACATGTTTATTATGCACAATTTCATGTCTCACATATACTGGCGCTCCAAATTTTTTAATACTTTTTTTTACAATTTCTATTGCCCTATCTACTCCAGCACAGAATCCTCTTGGAGAAACAAGATATATTTTGATTTCTTTATTTTGCATTATTATTTCCATAAAATTAAATCAATAAAACTAATTTCCATTAAATTCATAGTATAAATTTATATTTTTTTTTAATAAAAGTAAGAAAATTATAAATTAAATTTAAGAATTAATTTTTTTTAATTCCGCTTTTACTTCTTCTAGATTTTTTTTAAAAAGAACATCAAGCTTTGATTTATCTACTGATGTAGAAATGATCTTTTTAACCGACACCATTGCCATTTTTACAGAAGTATCTCTTATTTCTTTTAAGGCAGTTTCTTTCATTTGAACAATTTTTGTCTCAGCTGATCTTTTTTTAATTTCTGCAGTTTTATGAAATTTGTCGTTCATTTCAATTACTAATTTTTCACTATCTTTTTTTGCTTGATTAAGTACTTTGTTGCTTTCAGAATTTGCTCCATCCAGTTTATTCTGGGTATTATCCAAAAGATTTTTAGTTTCGGATCTAAGTTTTTCACTTTCATCGATTTCGTTTTTAATATCTGAGATAAGCTTATTTAGTAACTCATTAATTTTTTGAGGAACTTTTAAATATATTAATCCTCCAAAGAACAATACAAAAGAAACACCTACCCAAAATGTAGCATCAAATGCCATAGTTTTTTTCCTTAACTTTTTTTGAGATATCCTCAACAATTGCAGAAATACTACTATTGTTTACCTCGACACCAATCAATTGTTTTACCAGATCCGATGAAGTCTCAACTACGATTTTATTTATTTTTTCTGGTGATTTATTCTTAAGATCAACAATTTCTTTTTCTGCTTTTTTAATTTCTACATTTATTTCGTTTTTTAAAGTTTTTCTTTTTTTGTCGATATCTTTAAGGATTTGTCCACGAGCCTTGTTAAAATAATTTTTTGCTTCATTTTTGCTATCAAGTATTATTTTCTCATATTCTTTAATTTTATTTTCACTTGCTTCTCTCTGTTTTTCTGCAGCCCCAATATTTTCCAGAATTTGAGATTTTCGCGCTTCTAGGTTTGCACTTATTTTTGGTAAAATTAATTTTGAGAGAACAATAAATAGGACTCCAAACGTAATTATTAGCCAAAAGATTTGTGAAAACCAAAACTCAGGATTGAGTTGTGGCATTCCACTACTTTCAGAACTTTCTACTAAGCTAGTAAGTAGAAAGTTTAGAAATATTAAATGGCCAAACAATCTTAATAACATCAATTAAAATGCAAATAAAATAATTAATGCAACAACTAATCCAAACAAACCTGTAGCTTCCGCAAGCGCGAAACCTAAAAGCAAATTTGGAAACTGTTTTTGAGCTGCTGACGGATTTCTCATTGCTCCAGAAAGGTAATTACCAAAAATAATACCAATTCCTACTCCAGCGCCAGCCAGCGAGATTGCTGCTAGTCCTGCTCCAATCATTTTTGCTGCTTCTAGTTCCATTATATCCTCCTTTAAATTGTTAATGGTGTAAATTTAGTGCATCGTTTAAGTAGATGCAGGTTAAAATTGCAAAAACATATGCTTGAAGAAAAGCAACTAATATCTCCAAACCAGTTAAGGCAACTGCAAAACTTAGAGGAAGCCATCCTCCAACTATTCCAAGCCCCACAACAAATCCTCCAAATACTTTCATCATAGTATGTCCAGCCATCATATTTGCAAACAATCGTACCGATAGACTTATCGGTCGACTTAAATAAGAAATAATTTCTATTACTACGATTAAGGGCAATAAAATTATAGGCACTCCACTTGGAACAAATAATTTTAAATAACCGAATCCATGCTTAATAAATCCAATTATATTGACACCTATGAATACGAATGCTGCTAAAACAAAAGTAACTATTATATGGCTAGTTACTGTAAATGAATAAGGTATCATTCCAAACATGTTGCAAAACAGAACAAACATAAATAATGAAAATATAAAAGAGAAATATGGTTTTGCTTCTGATCCAGCTGTATCGTTAATCATTTTAGAAATAAAAGAGTAACTTAGTTCAGCAAGTAGCTGAATTTTGTTAGGGATTAATGAATTCTTTTTTGATCCAAAATTAAAAATTAACAAGATCGTGATAGAGCTAATGACCATAAACAAACTAGCATTTGTAAAAGATATATCTACTTCACCAAGTTTTATTTCAGGACCAATTCTATAAACATTAAATTGGTGCATTGGATTTGTTGCCATAAAATATAAATTTTCAAGTTTATTTTTGCATTTTCTTTGCAGATTTAATTACATTCATTATTCCGGCAATCACACCTACGAAAAAAAAAATTAAAATTAACCAAGGTTTAGTACCAAACCAATTGTCTAAAATAAACCCAATAATTGTCCCCACAACAACTGTGACGACAAGTTCAGTACTCAATTTAAATGCTGTTCCAAGGTTTGAGGTGGGTTTATCATTTTTATTGGAATTTTCCTCCTTATAAGCCTTATTTTTTGCAATTTCTAGGCGAGTTTTAAACGAGTCTTTAGGCATTTTTAAGCAACCATACCTTCAGCTTTTTGCAAGTCGACCGCAACTAACTGGCTTATTCCTTTTTCAGGCATAGTTACTCCATATAGTCTATCCATTTTAGACATGGTGAGAGCATGATGAGTAACAATAACAAATTTTGTACTTGTAGTTTTGGTTAATTCTTCCAGCAAATTACAAAATCTAGTAACGTTTGCATCATCTAGGGGAGCATCAACTTCGTCTAGAACACATATAGGAGATGGGTTAGTTAAGAATACAGCAAAAATCAATGATAAAGCTGTCAAAGCTTGTTCTCCCCCGGATAGTAAAGTTATTGACTGCAATCTTTTTCCTGGTGGACTTACAAGCATTTCAAGTCCAGCATCTAAAGGATCATCAGAATCTACCAATTCCAGTTTAGCATTTCCTCCATTAAATAATTTTCTATAAACTTCGTTAAATTTTCTATTCACTTTTTCAAAAGCTTCTAAAAGTCTTTCTCTTCCTTTTTGATTTAGCTCCCCAATACTCTCTTTTAATTTTACAATTGCAGTAACAAGATCTTGTCTATCTTTTTCCATTTTTTTTATTTCAGTTTCATATTTGCTTGTTTCTTCATCAGCTCTTAAATTTACTGAGCCTAATTTCTCTCTTTTCCTTTTTTTAGAATCTAATAATTCTTCTTGCGCAACCGAATCTTGAAAATCTTCATTATTTTCAAGGTTAGAGAATTCTAAAATATTATTTTCATTTAAGTTTAGTTCAGTTCGAACTCTTTCAAGCAAATCTTCTCTTCTTTTTTTTAATCCATCTATAGTGGCTCCCGAACTAGCTTTTCTTTCTCTAATTTGAATTGTATTTTCTTTAGTAATATTTAATTCAGTTTGTAAAGTAGAGATTCTATTATCTGTTTCTTCAATTACTATTTCGTTTTCTTGTTTTTCTTTTTCTGCTAATCTTAAGCTTTCTGAAACTTGACCTTTTTTTTCTGCTTGGGTTTGAGGCTGTTTTTCTAATTCTGTCAGTTTATTTAAAAGTTTATTTTTTCTTTCGTCTAATTGGCTAGCCATTTTTTCTGAATTAGTTAATAAATTTTTCCAACTCTTAATTTCTATTTCAATTGTTTTAATTCTTTCATTTCTTTTAAGTGATTCTTGTTTAATACTTTGATTTTTACTATAGCTATCAGCATAAGTTTCTTGAAGTTTTTTGATATTTTCGTTTTTAGAATTTATTTTAGAAATTTTATTATTATCTTCATCACCAGCTATATTTTGTATTAAAAGTGATAAGGTAATTTGACATTCATCTAGCAATATTTGTGCATCATTTATTTTTTGTTCATCTATACAATTTTTGGCTTTAATTATGTTGTCTTTAATTTCATTAATTACGTTAATATTTTTCTTTAAATTTTCAGAATTAAAAGCCTCAAGTATTATATTGACTTTTTCTTGCTCGTTCTTTAATTTAGATTTTGCAATTTCTAGATCTTCATTAGACAGCTTTTCAGTTTCGTAGTACTTTGAGTCTATTTCTATCAAGTCATTTTTTTCCTCTTTAAGCCTTTTTTCATTTGAATTAGCATCAATTACTATACTTTTTTCCCTGTCTATATCTTTATCTATAGTTTTATGAGATACTTTTATATTATCTATCTCTATTTTAATTCTTTTACTTTCCTCATCTAAACTTTGTAGCTCAAGATTAAGCCTTTGAATTCTAGATAAATTTTCAATATTTTTTTCTCTAATTGGTTCTACTTTTTCAGTTTCTATTTTAATTTGTTTTTCAAATTCTTCTATTTTCTCGTTATATTTTTTAACTTCATTTTCTGCGTCTTTATTAATTTCATTTTCAAGATTTATTTCATGATCAATATCTTTTAATCGCAAATAATATAAACCAGCTTCAATTTTTTTAATTTCTTCAGAAATTAATTTATACTTAGTTGCTTCCTCAGCTTGTTTTTGTAAATTAACTAGCTGTTTTTCTTGTTGTTTTCGTAATTCATGCGCACGTTTTAAATTGTTTTCTGCAGCCCCTAGTCTTAGTTCTGACTCATGCCTTCTCACATGCAGACCGGCAATACCTGCGGCTTCTTCTAATATGGCTCTACGATCTGCTGGTTTAGCTGTTACTAATGCCCCAATTCTGCCTTGACTTATCAAAGAAGGAGAGTGAGCACCAGTTGATAAATCGGCAAAAAACATCTGAGCATCCTTTGCCCTTGCTTCTTTGCCATTAATGTAAAACTTTGAACCTTTATCTTTTTCAATTTTTCTCCTTATTTGAATTTCGTTCAAATTTCTATATTGATGAGGACCATCCTTATTTTCGTTTGTTAAAGTAATTGAAACTTCTGCAATATTTTTTGAAGGCTTGTTTGAAGTTCCAGAAAAAATTACATCTTCCATGCCAGATCCACGCATACTTTTTGCTGATGTTTCTCCCATACACCATCGAAGAGATTCAACTATATTTGATTTACCGCAGCCGTTTGGCCCAACGATTCCAGTTAATCCCTCTTCTATAAGGAAGTTAGTTTTTTCAGCAAAAGATTTAAATCCATTAAGTTGGATTTTTTTAAACTCCATTCACTAACTTATATCAGTTTTTCTAATGTTTTTTTTAAATTTTTATAATTAAGCGGTTTATCAAACTTTTTATCATTAATTATTAAGGTTGGAGTGGCTTCTATACTGAACTTTTTTATACCACTGATTCGATCATTTAAAACATGATCTTCAATTTCTTTGTTGTTTATGCATTTATCAAAATCAATACCAAAATTTTTTGAATTAATGAGTTTTTTTAAATTATTATTAATATCTTCAATTGTATTTCCTTTCACCCATTCTTTTTGGCTTTCGTAAAGAAAATGCAAGATATATGATTTTCCATCATTTTGACAATGTGCAACTTTTGATGCATTTAAAGCAGCTAAATCTAATGGAAAATTTCTAAATTCAATTTTTACTAATCCTTTATCAATAAAATCTTTTTTTAAATCCGGGTAAACATTTTTATGAAAATCTGCACAGTGACTACATGTTAAAGATTCATAAACTATTAAAGTTATCTTAGCGTCTATATCGCCTTCATATATTACATTTATTTTTGTCTCAGCTTTTAACAAACCAAAGTTAAAGATCAAAATTGATAATGCAAAAAAAAAACTTTTCATTTTTTTTTAAATAGTTTGCTTAGTTCGATTAATGAATTTTTTACTTTATCATTTTTAATTCTGGAAATTTTTTCAATGTATTCACTTTCTGCAACATCTTTATTATAATTTTCTTTAAATTTTTCTTGTTCCCCTTCAAAAGTAATTAATTTTATTTTTTCAACCACGTTATAACCAAAAAAAGTATTCATTTTATCAATTATTAATTTTTTAGAATACTCCAGGTCTACTTCGTGGCCTCTTTTAACCATTATATTTAAACAACTTCCTCTCAGTCGATTTGAATTTTTAAATGATTTTGGGTAACAAACTTTAAATAATTTATCTCCCATTATATACCTCCAATTGTCCAAAGTTTCTGAGTATATATGACCTTTTTTAATAATGATTTTTTTTATATCTTTAGGCAAAGTATCTTTAAAAGATCTTAGTCCTTGAATGGTTTTAGTTCTCTGCTTAGTATTATATTTAAATTCCATATGAGAAACCAAAACATACCAAAAAAAATTCTACATTGGTACGATAATAATAAGAGAGTATTGCCTTGGAGAAAGCATGTTTCTAAAAAACAAACAGAGTATTTTACTTTAGTAAGTGAATTTATGCTTCAACAGACACAAGTAAAAACTGTGATTCCTTATTTTAATAATTTTATTAATAAAATTCCAAATTTAAAAAAATTGGCGAATGTCAAAGAAACAAGATTAATGAAATGCTGGGAGGGACTTGGTTATTATTCAAGAGCAAGAAATCTAAAAAAAACTGCAAAAAAAATCATTTCAGAATTTAATAATAATTTACCAAGCACTATTGAAGAACTCAAAACTCTGCCTGGAATAGGTGATTATACATCTAGAGCTATCATGGCCATCGTATTTAATAAACCAATTATTCCTTTAGATGGCAATGTTGAAAGAATATTAAAAAGAGTATTTTACTTAAAAAATGAAAAAGAAATTAGCAAAGAAAGCTTAATTAAAAAAAAATTTTTTTTTGGAAAATCAAATAGATCAAGTGATTATGCTCAAGCTCTTATGGAAATTGGAGCTTTAATTTGTAAACCTGCAAATCCATTATGTTTTGAATGCCCAATTTCAAAAAATTGTAGATCATTTAAAAAAAATGATTTTGAAATAACATCAAAAAATAAATTCAACAAAATAAAATATTTTGAAGCAAATATTTATCAAAATCAAAATAAATACTTACTAATTAAAAACAGTAAATTTAAATTTTTAAATAACTTATTAATTTTTCCTATGAAGGAAGTTGAAAAAAATAAATTTAATACTTCTTTAAACAAAAAAATTAATATTAAAATGTCAAATATGGATATGAAAATTATTTTAAATAAAAAAAATAAATTGATTAAAATTAAAAACAGTTACTTAGTAGACAAAAAAAATATTAAAGATCTAATTTTGCCATCTTTTACAAAAAAAATTTTTAATTCTGTTTCAAACTATTTATGAAAAAAATAGCCATCATTGGAGCTGGTATCTCAGGATTGTTTTTTGCAAATTTATTAAAAAATAATTCAGATTATGAATTTACTATTTTTGAAAAAAGAACAACACTTGATATAGAAGATGGCTATGGCATTCAGCTTTCAGTAAATAGCATAAAATTACTTAATCAGATTGGTTTTAAAAATATAAACCAAAATGAAATTTACAATCCTAAAAAAATTAATTTTATTAATGCAAAAAATAACCAAAAAATTTGTGATTTAGATATATCAAAGCTTAATTACGATGATAATAAATATACAACTCTTAAAAGATCTGCTTTATTGCAATTTTTAATAAACAATATTTCTAAGAACAAAATCAGACTAAATGCCGAATTAAAAAATTTAAATTATGAAAACAAATTAACTTTGTCCTTTAGTGACAATTCTACCGAAGAATTTGATTACTTAATTGTTTCTGATGGTGTTTTTTCTAAGACAAAATCAATAATATTGAACAAAAATATTAAACCTGAATACTTTAAATCGATAGCCGTGAGAGGAAATCTCAATGATTATCCTAATGAAGATATTTCATTATATCTTGGATCTAATTTTCATTTTGTAATTTATCCTGTTAACCAAAACAAAGAATTTAATTTTATTTCAATAATTAGAAAACAACTATCTAATCAACAACTATCAGACGAAAATCTTTATACTGAAGAGAATTTTTTAAATTCTATAACCCAAGAATTATATAAAAAAACCTCAATAGAATTAGAAGGTAAATTAAAGAATATAAAATCTTTTCCAATTTATATAAGTAAAAAAATGGAGATTTCAAACAACAAAAATATTTTTTTTATAGGAGATGCTTTATTTGCACTACCACCATCTTTTGCACAAGGAGCTTCCCAATCAATTGAATCTTCAAAAGAATTATTTGATCAAATTGAAAATAACAAAGATGATTATTATGAAAAAAGAATAAAGAAATTAAACTCTGTAAATTGGCGATCTAAATTGAACTATTTTTCCTTTCATTTATCAAACCCAATAGTTGCATCATTTAGAAATTCTATTTTAAAAGTATTAGTCAAAAATAATAAATTTTTAGATAATTATTTGGGTAGAATTTATAGAAATTAGTTATTAGTTCTTAACCTTTGTCTCAATTCATCTATTGGTTTAAGTGTATTTCCTGATTTATAGTACCAGTATGTCCATCCATTACAACTTTCTGCACCGAGTATTTTTGCAGCAACTTTATGAATTGATCCTTCTGCTTCCTGGTATTTTATACTTCCATCGATCATGATTTTTGCATTTATTTTTTTCTTTTTATCATAGATTTCAGTTCCAGGTTTTATAACGCCGATTTCAACCAGAGATCCAAAAGGAATTCTAGTTTTAGATCTGTTATTTTGCAAAGTATCTAAATAATTATCTTCAATAAGTTTTGTATTTTTTAATCTTTTAGTAGCTGCTTCAAAATATTTTTTGTTTTTTTCAATTCCATAAAAAATTCTTCCAAGTTTTTTTGCGACCACTGCAGTTGTGCCCGAGCCTAAAAATGGATCTAAAATTAAATCATTTTTATTTGATGAAGCTAGCAATATCCTATGCAGCAAAGACTCCGGTTTTTGTGTAGAGTGAACTTTTTTTCCATTTTCTTTAAGTCTTTCTTTTCCATTACAAATAGGCAAATTCCATGTAGATCTCATTTGAAGATCATCATTTAGACACTTAAGAGATTGATAATTAAAAGTATATTTTGAATTTTTATTCTTTGAAGCCCAAATTAAAGTTTCATGGGCATTTGTAAATCTAGTGCCTCTAAAATTTGGCATAGGATTATTTTTATTCCAAATAACGTCATTTAATATCCAAAATCCTAAATCTTGAATTTTTGCTCCAACTCTAAAGATATTATGGTAGCTCCCAATAACCCAAATGCTTCCATTTTTTTTTAATATTCGTTTACATTCTCTTAGCCAGTTTACTGTAAAGTCATCATAAATTTTAAAACTTTCAAATTGATCCCAATCATCATTAACCGCATTAACTCTGGATCTATCAGGTCGAGTTAGTTGATTTCTTAGTTGAAGGTTGTAGGGCGGATCTGCAAAAATTAAATCAATACTTTCATCGGGAATTTTTTTTAACTCCTTTAAGCTGTCGCTGTTAATTATTTTATTTTTTAAATTAGAGTTAATCATTTTTAAAAAACAATTAGACTCCAGCTCAGAGTCTCCGTCAACCTATGATTGAACTAATTTAAGTTCTCTTGTGCCGATTATAATTTCAGACTCAATATGTTGTGGACTGGTTTGAATGTTTTTCTATGATGTTTTGTTATTCCAAATTTTTTAATTGCTTTGATATGATCTTGAGTGCCATACCCAGAGTTTTTATCCCAAAGATAATTTTGAAACTTTTTCGACATTTTAGTTAACAACCGGTCCCTAGAAACTTTTGCGATAATTGAAGCAGCTGAAATTTCAGGAATTTTTTGATCTCCTTTAATTACATTTTTTAATTTGTAGTTATCAATATATGGCAACTTATTTCCGTCAATGAGGACTATTTGCGGTTTTTTTTTAAGTTTTTTAATTGCTCTTTTCATAGCAAGGAGACTTGCATTTAAAATATTATTTTTTTCTATTTCTTTTAATGAAGCTGATCCGATTGCCCATATAGAATTTTTTTTTATATAGCTTTCTAAAATTTCTCTATTTTTTTTTGATATTTTTTTTGAATCCTTTAGTTTTTTTTTATTGATTTTTTCATTTAAAATCACAGCAGCAGCATAAACAGGACCTATTAAGCTTCCTCTTCCAACTTCATCGACTCCTGCAATAATTTTTTTCATAGTTAAATTTTTAAACCTAGTTCATCAATTTTTTTTCTTATTTCTTTTAAATCTGACCATGAATATTTCTTTTGATCTGGCTGTCTTAATAAATATGCAGGATGAAAAGTTATCATTGTTAAGTATGTTTTTTGGTTAACTATTACTTCTTTCCAAGCACCTCTTTCTTTTGAAATTCTTATTTTAGATCCAAACAATGCTTCCATTGCTGAGCTTCCCATTAATATTAATATTTTTGGATCAATTATTGTAATATGTTCTCTTAGATAATTAGAATATCTTGTAATTTCTGCTGGCTCTGGTTTTCTATTATTTGGTGGTCTGTAATTAACGACATTGGTAATATAAACTTTATTTCTATCAATATTGATTGCCATTAACATTTTATTTAATAGCATTCCTGCGTCTCCAACAAATGGTTTTCCAAGCTCATCTTCTTTTTGTCCAGGACCTTCGCCCACAATCATCAATTGGCTTTCAGAAGTTCCATCACTAAATACTAATTGAGTTGCATGATTTTTAAGTTCACAATTGTCTATATTTGATATTTTTTCTTTTAAATTTTCTAATAATTTTGATTTATTCTCTACTTTTGGTTTAGTTTTAATTCTATTTATTGGCTTATTATTAAAAACATATTCAATATCGTAGGAATTAATTAATTCAGAGTTTAATATGTCATTTTGATTTTTGTCATCTAAGATCATAAAGTAATAATATGCGATTAAATTTATTAAAAATATTTTTTATTATAGTTACTCTTTTATATCAATCTACAGCATCTTCTAAGACAACGGATAATAATGAATTCAACCTCAAGTATTTATCAAGTTATCTTTCAGCGCTATTATCTTACGATAATCAAAATAACGATCTAGCCTTAAAATATTTTAATTCTTCAAAAAATTTATTGAATGAACATGATCAATTTTTAAAAAAGTATGTATTCTCCTTAGTTGCAGATGGACAGATATCTAAAGCTATCAAATACATTCAGTATTCAAAAAATAAAAATAATTCCAATTTTTTTGAAGTAAAACTTCTGCTTGTATTAGATAGTTTAAATAAGAAAAATTTTGTAAAAACCTCGAAACTTCTTACTAATCTGAAAGCTTTTCAACAAAATGACACTTATGAATTCATCATTTATGAGACATTAAAAAGTTATAATAAATTATTTTTGGATGGAATAATTGAAAGTCCAAATCAAAATTTAGGTAAGATAAGTTTAATTACAACTGCATTTCAAAATTGTTATTTAAATTCAAATAAAACAAATTCACATTTTATTAATTTAATTAACTCAGCAGAAGGCAATTACTCAAGATATTTATTTTTTTATTTAACAAAGTTAATTGAAAATAAAGATTATGACTCAGCAATTCAAATTGCTTCGACTATCGATCCTTTAACAAGTGATTTATTAATTGCACAAACAAAAAAATGGATAGATCAATCAAACTTTAAAAAATTTAAAAAACATTTCTCTTGTAAGCAGGAGGCAGATATTTTGGCTGAATTTTTCTTTCTAATTTCAAACTTATATTCCTCTCAGGGCGAATATAAAAAATCAAATTTTTTTTTGAATATTTCAAATTATTTAAATCCTAAATTCTATTTTAATTTATCATTATTAGCAGAAAATTATTTTGTTAATAGTAATTTTGATTTAGCAAAAAAAGTTCTAGAAAAATTTGATGAAGAAGATGAAATATATAATTGGTATAAAATAAAAAAAAAAGCTCAAATAATAGCCAAACAAAAAAATAAAAATCTATCTCTAAAATTTGTAGAAAAAAAACTTCTAGAGTTCAAAAATCCATCGACCAGAATTATTTTTGATATGGCAAATATGTATAAAAACTATAAAAAATATGAAAAAGCAATTGAGTATTATTCAATTGTGTTATCCCAAATAGAAGAAAATTCTGAGGCTTATGCAGACATTCTTTACAGAAGAGGAGGTAGCTATGAAAGACTTGGACAATATCAAAAATCGGACTCAGATTTATTACTATCTTTAGAAATCATTCCCGAAGATCCATATGTGATAAACTATCTCGCTTACAGCTGGCTTGAGAGAGATTATAAAATTCAAGAAGCTATTCAAATGCTTGAAAGAGCATATGAACAAAAAAAAAGTGATCCATATATAATTGATTCAATTGGTTGGGGTTACTATCTAAATGGAGATTATGCAAAAGCTGAAAAATATTTAAAACAAGCGATACAATTGATGCCGAATGATCCTATAGTAAATGATCATTATGGAGATATTCTCTGGAAATTAGATAGAAAATTACAAGCCAGATATTTTTGGGAAAGTGTTCTAAATTTTAAAACAACAGAAGATGATATAAAAAAAAATATACTTAAAAAGTTGCTCAAAGGCCCTAAAGAAACTTAATTAATGTCAATTTCTAAAATAAACTCATATGCAAAAATTAATTTATCTTTAGGTGTTTTAGGTAAATTAAAAAATAAACTTCACAGAATTGAAAGTTTAGTATCTTTTATTGATTTACATGATGAAATATCAATTCAACAAATAAATAAAAAAAAACATAAAGTGTTTTTTTATGGTATGTTTTCAAAAAATATTCCAAATAAAAATACTATTTCAAAGCTTTTAGAATTATTAGATAGACAGAATTTTTTAAAAAATAAGAAATATTTAATTAAAATTAAAAAAAATATTCCTTTAAAATCTGGAATGGGAGGAGGTTCCATGAATGCTTCTTCTGTACTTAGATATTTTATTAATAAAAATAAACTCCTTTTAAATACTTCTCAAATTTCACAAATGGCAAATAAAATAGGTTCTGATGTTATGCTCGGTATAGAAAAAAAAAATTTAATATTACAAGGAAATAGAAAACTATTTAGATCTAATAAAAAAATTGGACTTTATACAATAATTATCAAGCCAAATTTTGGATATTCAACTGAAAAAATTTATAAAAATATCAAGTCATTTTCAAAACCAGCTCTTAATAAAAACAAAAATAAATTATTTAGTGTTAGTAACATTATCAGTTTAAAAAATGATTTAGAAAAAGTTGCTTTTAAAAAATATCCATTTCTTGCAAATATTAAGCAAAATATGTTAAATTTACCTAAGGTTAAATTCGTTCGAATGACTGGGTCTGGTTCAAGTTTATTAGCATATTTTAATTCAAAAAAAGCCTCATTAAATGCGGCTAAATTATTAAAAAAAAAATATAAAAACTATTGGTGTATTTTATCTAAAACTATATAAAGCTTTTTTTTTGTGTTATACGAAATTAATTTTGGGGCGTAGCCAAGTGGTAAGGCAGCGGTTTTTGGTACCGCCATTCCTAGGTTCGAATCCTAGCGCCCCAGCCATATATGATAGGTTTAATAAATAAATTTCTTAGTAAAGATGAAAACTTAAGTTTGTTTTATCCAGTATTTCAAAGATTAAAAAAAAATACTGAAGTAGAAAAAATATTTAAATCAATTTCAGAATTTTCAGAAAAAAGTGAAGTTCGATATGTTGGAGGATGTGTAAGAAAAATTATCAATCAAGAGGAAGTGGACGATATTGACCTTGCAACAAATATTGAGCCAACAAAGGTTATTGAAATACTAAAAAAAGATAATATTGAATTTCATGAAATAGGTGTTGAACATGGAACTATTACTGCACGAATTAATAGACAAAAATTTGAAATTACAACTTTAAGAGAAGATATTTCAACTGACGGTAGGCATGCAAAAGTAAAGTTTTCAGATAATTGGCATCAAGATGCCTCTAGAAGAGATTTCACATTTAACTCAATTTATGCAGATCTGAATGGAAATTTATTTGACCCATTTAATGGTAAAAAAGATTTAGAAATTGGAGAAGTTAAATTTATTGGAGAAGCAGATAAAAGAATAAAAGAAGATTACCTAAGAATATTAAGATATGTTAGATTTTTTCTAAATTATAGTAAAATCAAACACAATAGCGAAATTAAAAAAACTATAAGACAGAATATAAACGGATTATCCAAAATATCATCAGATAGATTGCTTGATGAACTACGAAAGCTAGTACTTTCAAATGGTTTTTTAAAACTACCCAAGGATTCTTTTTGTTTAGAAATTATAACTCTTATATTTCCACAGCTAAAAAATATTAGTTTGTTTAAAAATCTAAATGAATACACAAAAAATAACATTACATCTCAGGATTTTATTTTTTTGATTTCTTTAATGATAATTGATGAAACAGATAATAGTGAGTATTTTTTGTATAAATTTAATATTTCAAATGAAGATAAAAAAAGAATTAGATTATTGCAAAACGTGTTCTCAAAACCTTTAGATCGAAAAACATTTTCTGAAAAAAATTTGTGGAAGATGCTATATTATAATAATAAAAATTATTTAAATGATTTAATTAATTTTCAAATATATAGATCTAAAAAAATAGATAAAAAACTGGTAAAATTAAAGGAATTTTTTAGGCATCAATTGCCTCCAAAATTTAATGTAAAAGCAAAATTTTTGATGGAGAAATTTAATTTGAAGGAAGGTAAAGAGCTTGGACAAAAAATTAAAGAAATAGAAATAGCTTGGATCAATAACTCTTTTAAAATCACAGATAAACAAGTTGAAAAAATAATTAATGGTTAAGTAAATTTAACTTAGCTTATTTCAATTTCAACATATTTAACATCAACTATTTTGAAATTTTTTACGCCTGAAGGAGTCATAATTTCGACCTGGTCTTTTTTATTTTTTCCAATTAAACCTTTTCCAATAGGTGATTTATAGTAAATTAATTTTTGCTTTAAATCAGCTTCTGCTTTACCAACAATGTGGTAGTAGATTTCTTCACTAGTATCTAAATTTTGCAAGTATACTGTTGAACCAAAAATTACTTTTCCATCATTATTGATTTTAGTAATATCAATCACATTTGCTCTTGCAATCATATCTTCAATTTCTTGAATCCTTCCTTCGTTAAGAGATTGTTGTTCCTTAGCCGCATGATATTCGGCATTTTCTTTTAAATCTCCATGCGATCTTGCTTCGGCAATAGCCTCAATTATTTTTGGACGTTTTTTTTCTTTCAATAAAATTAATTCTTTTTTTAATTTTTCTAAACCTTTTATAGTTATAGGTTCTTTTTCCATAATTTTATTTCCATTTAGCGGTCGGCGGAAGTGACATTAAAATTGCTTCCACATTTCCATCTGTTTGTAACCCAAATTTTGTTCCTCTATCATAGAGTAAATTAAATTCAACATATCTACCTCGTTTTTCATATTGAATTTCTTTATCTTTCTTTGACCATTTTTTTTTACTTTTTTTTTCAATAATTTCTTGAAAAATTTTTTTAAAAGTTATGCCAACATCTTTTATAAACGAAAAGTCCTTTTGCCAATTATCTTTTTTATAATCAAAAAATATTCCTCCAATTCCCCTAGGTTCTTTTCTGTGTGGTAAATAAAAATATTCATCACACCATTTTTTGTATTTTTTATAGAAATTTTTATTGTGTCTATCACAACATTTTTTCACTTCATTGTGGTACCAATTCTTTAATCTAGTATCTTTAATACTTGGAGTTATATCCATTCCTCCACCAAACCATCCATGAGAAGTATAAATATATCTTGTATTAAAATGCATTGCTGGAACATGTGGATTTTTCGTATGCATTACTATTGATATTCCAGATGCCCAGAAACTTGGATTTAAATTAGTTCCAGGAATTTTGTTCCTAAATTCTTTAGAAAACTTTCCATAAACTTCAGAAAAGTTTACACCAACTTTTTCAAATATTTTTCCTTCCTTTAAAACTCTATATTCTCCGCCACCTTCATTTTTTTTGTTTCGTTTCCATTCAGTTACAATAAACTTTTTTCCCCCTTCTAATTCTTCAATGCCTCGACAGATCATGTCTTGCAAAATTTTAAACCAATTTTTTGCTAGTTTTTTTTTCATTTCAGCGTTCATTTAAATCTCATTTATTTGTCTCAAATTTTCTGCAAGTACAATGGCTACTGATGTTGATATATTAAGCGATCTTTTATTTTTAATCATTGGAATTTTTAATCTTTCATTTACAAGTTTATGTATATGTTCCGGTACTCCAGCACTCTCTCTTCCAAATAAAATTGTATCATTAGCACTATAATTGAAATCTGTGTAAGATTTTTTTGATTTGGTTGTTATTAAAATTACTCTATCATTTTTTTTTGAATCAAAGAATTCTTCTGAGTTTTTGTAAAACTGAATTTTATCTTCATCCATATAGTCCATCACAACCCTTTTAAATCTTTTGTCAGAAAATAAAAATCCACATGGCTCTATAATTTCTAAATATGCATCAAGGCAAGAACAAGTCCTTATAATTGAAGCTGTATTTTGAGGTATGTCAGGTTCATATAATGCTATTTTAGGGCGTATATTACTTCTATCATGTGTCATTCTTGCCATAGAAAAAAAACTTATTTATTAATATTAAATCATATACTGAAGCATAAAAAATAAATTAAATTATCTATGTCTGATCAAAAGAAAACAAAAAGAAGAGACTTTATTTTTACTGCCTCATATACTTTAGGAGTAGTAGGGGTTGGAGCTGCGGTTTGGCCATTAATTGATCAAATGAATCCTGATGCTTCAGTAAAAGCACATTCAAGCACAGAAGTTAATATAAGCGAAGTACAGCCAGGTCAATCGATAACTGTATTGTGGAGAAGCAAACCTGTTTTTATTAAAAGAAGAACAGAGGAAGAAATAGCTAAAGCAAGACAGGTTGATCTTAAAGAATTAAAAGATCCAGAAAAAGATGAAGATAGAGCAAAAAATCCCGAGTGGTTGGTGATAGTGGGTATTTGTACTCATTTGGGGTGCGTTCCCTTAGGTAACAAAGGTGAATATGGCGGATGGTTTTGTCCATGTCATGGTTCTCATTATGATACCTCTGGAAGAATTAGAAAGGGCCCTGCACCGACTAATTTAGAAGTACCAAAATATGAGTTTGTTGATAGCAATACAATTAAAATCGGTTAATACGTATTTATGAGCGATCACGATTACACACCTAAATCAAAATTTGGAAAATGGTTTAATGATAGATTGCCTTTATTAACTCTTAGATCACACTTAACAGATTATCCAACTCCTAAAAATTTAAATTACTGGTGGACCTTTGGAGGCATATTAACTTTTTGTTTAATTGCTCAAATTATTACTGGGATTGTATTATCAATGCATTATATAGCCCACGCCGATCTAGCTTTTGCAAGTGTTGAGCACATAATGCGAAATGTAAATTATGGATGGTTAATAAGATATTTTCATGCAAACGGTTCATCGATGTTTTTTTTAGCAGTTTATATTCATATATTTAGATCTATGTATTATGGATCTCATAAGTCACCAAGAGAAGTTATATGGATTATAGGAATGATAATATATTTTATAATGATAATGACAGCATTTATGGGCTATGTTTTACCTTGGGGTCAAATGAGTTTTTGGGCAGCAACTGTAATTACTAACTTATTTAGCGCTGTGCCTTTAATAGGGGAGAGCATTACTAATTGGTTATGGGGAGGATTTGCTATAGGTAGCCCAACGTTAACAAGATTTTACGCATTGCATTATCTTTTTCCATTTTTAATTTTAGGTTTAGTAATTTTACATATTTGGGCTTTACATGTTCCAGGAAATAATAATCCAATAGGTATTGATGTTAAACAACCATCAAAAGACACGGTTCCTTTTCATCCTTATATAGTAATTAAAGACTTGTTTGCTTTATTAGTTTTTTTACTTTTGTTTGTTTTTATTGTTTTTTATTCACCTAATTTATTTGGCCACCCAGATAATTATATTGAAGCTAACCCACTTGTTACTCCAACTCATATTGTTCCTGAATGGTATTTATTACCTTTCTATGCAATCCTAAGATCAATACCTGATAAGCTTTTAGGAGTTGTTGCAATGCTTGCATCAATTTTTGTTTTGGTAATATTGCCTTGGTTAGATACTTCTAAAGTTAGATCTGCAATTTTTAGACCTTTATATAAACAATTTTTTTGGTTTTTAATAGCCGATGTAATTATATTGGGTTATATGGGTGCATTGCCACCCGAGGGCACATATTTATTAGTAGCAAGAGTTGCAACAGGTTACTATTTTGTTCATTTTTTAATAATACTTCCAGTTTTAGGTTATAAGGAAAAAACTCTTGATGTTCCTTTAAGCATTACCGAACCAGTTCTTGAAGGTTCTACAAATCAATCTTTAGGTGAAAGAGCAAACCAATAAATATGAAAAATATCTTAAAGTTTATTTTTTTTGTAACTGTTTTGACAACTACTGGTTTTGGTTCAATTGCATCAGAACAATCACAGAAACTTTTAAATCCAGGATGGAGCTTTAAAGGTTTTTTTGGAAAATTTGATAGATCGTCATTGCAAAGAGGTTATCAAGTTTACACAGAGGTTTGTGCGGCTTGCCATTCAATGAAATATTTGAGTTATAGAAATTTAGCTCAACAAGGTGGTCCGGAATTCTCTGAAGATCAAGCTAAAATTATTGCTTCACAGTTTGAGGTTATAGATGGTCCAAACAGCGAAGGAGATATGTTCACAAGACCTGCAAGACTTTCAGATAATTTTGTAGGACCATATGCTAATGATGAAGCCGCCAAGTCTGCTAATGGCGGAGCATATCCACCAGATATGTCTGTTTTAGTAAAAGCAAGAAAAGGTGGAGCTAGTTATATTTATTCAATTTTGCTTGGCTATGATGACCCACCACCAGATGTTAGCTTAGAAGATGGTGTTTATTACAACACTTATATGAGCGAAAATAAAATAAAAATGCCAAAACCTTTATCAGAGAATTTAGTTCAATATAGTGATGGAACTCAGGCTACAGAGGAGCAAATGGCAAAAGATGTTTCAACTTTTTTAGCATGGGCAGCTGAGCCGAATTTAGAACAAAGACATAAAATGGGTTTTAGAGCTGTACTCTATTTAATTATAATCACTATTTTAGTTTACTTTAGTATGAAAAAGATTTGGTCACGTATTGAAACGGATGTTTAAAACATCACCATCTTTTACAATATAATCTTTTCCTTCTAGGCGCATTTTCCCGCTAGTTTTGGAATTTGCCCAACCATTATTTTGGGCAAAATCATAGTAGGAAACTGTTTCGGACCTTATAAATCCTTTTTCAAAATCAGTATGTATAATGCCAGCAGCTTTTAATGCTGTACAATTTTTAGGAATTGTCCAAGCTCTAGATTCTTCAGGTCCAGAAGTAAAAAAAGTTTCAAGCTGGAGAAGATCATATCCTTTTTTTATTAGAATGTTTAATCCTGTTTCTTTTAAATTTATCATTTTCATATAATTTTTTTTTTCATCAGCTTTAAGGTGATTAATTTGATTCTCAATCTCAGCTGATATTATAATTGTATATTTTTCACCATATTTCTTTATAAAGTTTTTAGTGTAGTTATTTCCATTTCTAATACTTTTTTCATCAACATTACATACATATAGCTTAGGTTTTATGGACAAAAGACCAGTCTGATTAATTTCTCTATTACTAAAATTATTTTCCAAAATTTCCATATTTTTATCTTCATTAATACAATTTAAAGCTATCTCTAGAATTTTTAATTGTTCATCTGAAATATTTTTCTTATTTTTTTTGTCAATTCTTTTTTGGATAGATTCTAAATCTGCAAGTTTCATTTCTGTTTCAATAATTTCTAGATCTCTAACCGGATCAACATTTGAATTAACATTTTGAATATTATCAGAGTCAAAGCATCTAATCATATGAATTATTGCATCTACTTCTCTAATATGAGATAAAAATTTATTACCCAACCCTTCGCCTTTTGAAGCTCCTTTTACTAACCCCGCTATATCGACAAATGATATTGTTGTGTTTATTTTTTTTTTTGAATTAGATATTGGAGCCAATTCATCTAACCTTCTATCAGGAACAGGAACTATTCCAATATTAGGATCAATAGTGCAAAAAGGAAAATTTTCGGCTTGTGCTTTGTTTGAATTTGTTAATGCGTTAAATAATGTAGATTTACCGACATTGGGTAATCCTACGATACCACACTTAAATCCCATTTACTTATTGTTTACCGTGCTTGAAAATAGATCTAATTTTTTATCTATTAATATAGATATTGAATCAATAATATTTTTTGTAATTTTTTCTAAATGTTTTTCTTCTTCTTCATTAAAATTGTTTAAAACATATTCCGATGCAGAAGTTTTTGAATCCGGTTTACCTATTCCAATTCTGACTCTTGAATAGTCTTTTCCTATAAATTTATCTATGGATGTAATTCCGTTATGACCCGCACTAGATCCACCAAATTTTGCTTTGATATTTCCAAAATCTATATCTATGTCATCATGAAAAACAATCACATCTTCAGCATCTATTTTAAAATATTCTATTAACTCTCGAATACATATTCCTGAGCTATTCATAAATGTAAGAGGTTTAATTGCATAAACTTTTTTGTTTGAAATATTTCCTGTGGTCAATAAACCTTTAAATTTTGGTTTTTGTTTTGAAAGACCAAAATTTTTGTTAATTGCATCAATAATTTTGAAGCCGATATTATGTCTGTTATTTTGGCTATCAAGAGTTGGGTTACCTAAACCTACTAAAAGAATCATATATAAAATTTAAAATTTGAAAATATTCACTTAAAATAATTTATTTTTTTTCTGGAGGAGTTTTTTCTTCTTTTTTCTGATCCTCTTTAGATTTGTCACCAGCTTTATCACCTTCAGCAGCTTTCTCTTCAGATTTTTCCGTAGCTGTCGCTTCAGTTCCTTCTGTGCCCTCAGCATCTTCTGCAGCTTCAGCAGGTTCGCCCTCTGCAGGTTTTTCTGGCTCTTTAAATATCGTAGGTGCAGCAACAGTTGCTATAACGAAATCTCTACCTTGTATAGTTTGTTTAACATTTTCAGGTAAATTTATAGATGAAATTTTAATGCTAGCTCCAATTTCCAAACCTTCAAGGTCCACGATGAGTTCAGTTGGAATATTTTCAGTTGGGCACTTCAGCTCCACTTTTCTTCTTACAATGTTCAATACTCCACCTCTTTTTAATCCAGGACATGTTTCATTATTAATAAATTTAACAGGTATTTCTAAGATAATTTTTGCACCCTTAACAATTCTTAAAAAATCGATATGGATAGGATCATCACTAATGGGGTCGAAAGCTACATCTCTAGGTAAAACATTCATTGATTTTCCATCTATTTTCAAACTGATTATGTTTGATAAAAAATTTTCTTGGTCTATTAATGTTTTAACTTTTTTTGTTGAAAGAGAAATTGTTTGATTTTCTTCTGTTCCTCCATAAATTATACCAGGAACCTCGCCTTTTTGTCGAAGTGCACGAACTTGTCCTTTTGTATTTGTATTTCTTGCTGTTGCTTCTATAGAGCTCATAACGTGACGGTTTTTAACTTAAGAAAGTAAATTTTACAAGAAAATTATTTGAACAAATCAGAAACCGAAGTTGAATTTGATATACGTTTAATAGCCTCACCAATTAAATTTGATATTGTTAATACATGAATATTTCTAGCTTTTTTAACTTTATCTTCGTTATCAATCGTGTCAGTTAAAACTAAATTTTTTATATGAGATTTTTTGATTTTTTCAATTGCTTCACCACTTAAAACTCCATGTGTTACATAAACATGTACTTCTTTTGCTCCACGTTCCTTTAAGGCTTTCGCAGCATTAACTATTGTTCCTCCAGAATCAATAATATCATCTACAATTAAGCATGTTTTTCCTTTTACATTTCCAATAACATTCATTACTTGCGATTTTCCTGGAGCAGGTCTTCTTTTGTCTATAATTGCAAGGCCAACATCTAAAATTTTACCAAGTGCTCTAGCTCTCTCTACTCCACCAACATCTGGAGCAACACAAATTAAATTATTCTTTTTTAAATTTTTTTTTATATGTCTTGAAAAGATTGGTGTTGAAAAAAGGTTATCAACTGGAATATCAAAAAAACCTTGAATTTGTCCTGAATGAAGGTCAACAGTTACAATTCTATCAGCTCCAGCTTTAGTTATTAAATTTGATACTAATTTTGCAGAAATAGATGTTCTTGGCACAACTTTTCTGTCTTGCCTTGCATAGCCAAAATATGGAATTACTGCTGTAATATTCTTAGCAGAAGATCTCTTCAAAGCATCGATGCAAAGAAGCAATTCCATTAAATTATCATTCGCTGGATATGAAACAGATTGAATTATAAAAATACTATTGCCTCTAATATTTTCATTTATTTCTATATAAATTTCTCCATCGGCAAACTTTCTTATACTCGAATTGACAAGTTTATTTTTCAAGTATTTTGAAATTTTTTTACTTAAATTTTTATTACTATTGCCTGTAAGAAGTTTCATTTATGAAGACCCTATTTAATCATAATTAATGATATATTTCTACCATAATCATTATTTTTATTATTTAAAGATCTTCTTGAACTAAAAAAATTATTTTTTTTATTATAAGTATCCTTTTTAATTATTTCTATATTTTTTACACCAAAGTTAATTAATTGGCTTTTAAGATAGTCTCTGAGGCTGAAAAAAATTTTATTCTTAGCAAATTTAAAATAAACTATATTTTTTCTACTTTGTTTAATGAATTTTTTTTTGAAGTCATTTTTTACTTCATAATTATTTTGAGCTATACATGGACCAATAACTACCTTCAGGTCTTTTACAAAACTTCCATTTTTCAGAAAACTTTTAATTATTTTTATTACAATTTTTTTATAAGCTCCTCTCCATCCAGCATGTACAGCAGCAATTATATTTTTTTTGGGATCATAAAATAATATGGGTGCGCAATCTGCAGTTAATATTCCAAGCGCTATTCCTTTTTTGTTTGTTATCAATCCATCACCAGTTAGTTTTTTTTTTATTATTTTTTTAACATGAATAATTTTGTTACTATGAATTTGATTTAATAAAATTAAATGGTTTTTTTTACAACCTATTTTCTTGGATACAATATTTAAATTCCGAGAAATATTTTTTTTATTGTCGGATGCTCCTCGTCCAAAATTTAAACTTTTATAAATACTAGAAGAACTTCCAATAATGCTGTTAAAAAAAGCATGATTTATATTTGTAAATTTTATTAATTTTTTTGATATAATCAGTTTAAAACCCTATATTAAAATTAGTTTTCTTATTAGTAATTAACATTACTTTAAATAATTCTCCCATTTCATTTTTATCTATCAATCTTTTTAAGCGAAAATAAATATCCGCTTTTTTTGAAAAAGGCAGATTTTTTGAAATAATTTCAGCTCTTTCCAAGATTCCAAGACTAATTAAAAAATTTCTTTGAGAAGTAATTCCCTGTGATTTAAGTTTTAAATGATTTATTAGATTTTCAATCAACTTAAAATTAATTTTGTAAGTAATATCAATATTTCCATAATCTTTTAAAACACTTGTACTTTTATGTCTCTTAATCGCTTGAAGGCTATCAATCATTGATTTTTCTAAATAACCATAATCTATAATCAATAAACCACCATTTTCATTTTTTATTAGGTTGGAAATTTTTTTTAGATATTCAAAAGATAAGGGAGAATACTCAATGAATTTTTGATTATCAGTTATTTTAATACCAATTTTTTTTTCGAGTTTTTTTATATTTGATATTATTTCTATAAATTTTAGATTGTTTTTATCAGATAAGTCGACGTATTTTTCATACCATTTATTATTTTTTTTAATAAATTGTTTTACCGGTAAAGCATCAAAAAATTCATTGGCTATAAATATTTTGGGTCCATTTTTTATTTTATTTAAATTATTAAGCCAGAAAATTTTAAAGTTTTTTAATTTTTTTTTTTGTAATTTTTTTAAATAAGAGCTTTTTTCTAATATGAATATATTACAAGACTTTTTAAAAAATGGAAATTTTTCAAATGAAGTTATCATTTGATAAATCATTTCACCATTTCCAGCACCTAATTCAATTATATTAATTTTTTTAGGGCAATTTAAATTTTGCCAAAAAGCAATAGTCCAAACTGCAATCATTTCTGAAAATAAAATAGAAATATTTGGTGCCGTTATAAAATCTCCTTTGCTTCCAAAAGGATTTTTTTTCATATAGAAACCATATTTTTTATTATACAAAGCTTGATCAATAAACTTATCAAGCGGGATATGATTTCCGTTTTTAAGATTCATTTTTTTTATAAAATAGGCCTAAGCCGGCTACAAAAAAAATAACACTTATTACCTGACCAAGAGTAAAGTTGAGGAAAATAAATCCTAACTGGATATCTGGTTCTCTAGTAAACTCAATGAAAAATCTAAATAGAGAATAAAATATTATAAATAGAGAAAAAGTAATCCCTGGAGTTTTAAAAAAATATTTTTTTAATACAAAATTTAGTAATATAAATAATATTATTCCTTCAAAAAAAGCCTCATAAATTTGAGAGGGATGTCTTGATAAATTATCTACTTTTTCAAATTTTACTGACCAAAAGATATTTGTTTGTCTTCCATAAAGTTCTGAGTTAATAAAGTTTGATATTCTTCCTAAAAAAATTCCAATTGGAACAGACATCGCAATTAAATCAAGAAATATGTAATAATTAATATTATTTTTTTTACTGAAAAGGTATGTTGCAAAAATTGCACCTAAACCTCCTCCATGAAAAGACATGCCGCCATTCCATATCATGAATATTTCTATTAAATTTTTTGAATAATAAATCGGATTATAGAAGACAACATAACCTAATCTTCCACCAACAATGATACCGATAATTAAATAGGTAATTAAATCATCAAAAAGATTAAGAATCTTTTCATTTTTAATCAGGAATTTTTTACAGTAGAACCATCCAAATATTAATCCAAAAATATAAGACAGAGAATACCATCTTATTTCTAAGGAAAATATTTGAAATGCCACTGGGTCAAAATTGTTGATAAACATTTTAAAAAATAATATATGAATTAAAATATATTATTTTAAAAATTAAATATATGTCAAAATCAAAGTTTGTAATTGATAAATTAGCAAAATTATTTGAGCAAGGACTGGTTTCCTATAAAGATTTGAACAGTGAAATTTTGAATATTTTGAGATCAAAACGAGATGAAATAATTTTTAGAATGAAATTAACTAGTAAGGAAGAAACAGATATCCTTAATAAAAGAATAGAAAATCTAGAAAAAAAAATTGATAAACTTGAAAAAAAAAATACCTTAAGGAAATCTAAACGGGTAAAGAAATCATAACTTTTAATCCACCCGTTTCTGATTTTCTCAATTCAATAGTACCTCCGTGAGATCTAATTATATCTGATGAAATAGATAGGCCCAAGCCCACACTTGATTTAGTTTCACTTCTGCTTTTATCAATTTTGTAAAATGGTTTAAAAACATTTTCATATTCTGAAGCGGGGATGCCAGGTCCGTCATCTTCAATAATAATCACTATAGTTTTTCTAATTTTTTCCAGTTTTATTTTAACTTTTGTCGCGTATTTAAGAGCATTATCTATTAAATTGTTTAAACATCTTTGAATAAGATTTTTTCTTCCGTTAAATATTGTTTTTTCTGGTTGATCTAATGAAATATCTGCATTTTCATATTTTTTTACAGTAGATTTAATTAACTCCGATATATCAAATGTTTCAGTTTTATCTGAAAAAGTTGATTTAGAAAATTGAAGATACTCATTCAGCATTTTTTCCATTTCATATACATCTCCAGATAGTTTTTTAGAAATTTTCATATCTTTAATTAGCGCCAATTGAAGTTTAATTCTTGTTAGAGGTGTTCTTAAATCATGACTGATACCTGATAACATTTCTGATCTTTGATTTAGATGTCTTATAATTCTTTTTCTCATTCGATCAAATTCATATCCTGCTTTTCTTATTTCTAAAGCTCCAGAAGGTCTAAATTCCTCTACATCTTCTCCTCTGCCAAATTTTTCTGATGCTTCAGCTAATTTAATAATTGGTCTTGTTTGATTTTTTAAAAAAATTATAGCTACTAATATTAATAAAAAAGCAGGCAATGTTATCCATAAAGCAAATATTCTAATAGAAGAAGCTTGAATTCTTTCCTTTGGAAAAAAAATTTGTAAAACTCCTTCTCTAAATTTTATCCTTAAATCAACAACTTCTTTATGTGCCATTGTATTAAACCAATAAGCATTAAATTTTGGTTTCAACTCTCTTCTTAAGGTTCTGTCCATTGGACTAAACCATCTCTCAACTTTTATATCGGGGAGTTTTTCATTTTCTAAAAATCTAACAGAAAAATTAAAGTTTTGATTATATAAATCAGTAATCATTTGTTTATTATAATGACTTTCATTATTATAAATATCAATAATAGTAACTATTTCACTTACCAATGACCTAGTCATGCCTTTGTTTGTTTTTATCCAAAGACTGTCAAAAAAAACAATTAAAATAGTAATTTGCAAAATAATTATAGGTGTAGCTACAATTAATAGTCCTCTATAAAATAATTGTTTTGGTAATAATTTTTTTATAAATTTATTCAATCCATAAAACATAACCTGCACCTCTTATTGTTTGTAAATATTTTGGATTTTTGGGATCTGATTCAATTTTTTTTCTTAATCTAGTTATTATTACATCAATAGATCTTTCTTTGTCTAAGTTTAAAATTCTTCCAATTTCATCTCTTGAAAAAGTCTTTCCAGGTGAGTTAATCATTTCTTCAAGAATTATTTTTTCTGCGTTGTTTATTTTATATTCTTTGCTATTTTTAATAATTAAATGTTTGTTTAAATCAATCTTTATACTTCCAAATTCAATTACTCTTTTTAAATCTCTTCTTTTAGTTTTATTAAGAATATTTTTTATTCTTAAAACTAATTCTTTTGGTTCAAAAGGTTTAGGTAAATAATCATCAGCACCTACTTCTAACCCCTCAACTCTCTCTGATACTTCACTTTTGGCAGTCAAAAGAATTATAGGAGTCTTTATCGAATTTTTATTTTCCTGAGTAAATTCTAGTCCACTTTTTCCAGGCATCATAATATCTAATACAATTAAATCAAATTTTACCACTTCTATTTTTTTGCTAGCATCTTCTGCGCTATTAGCAGTGGTTACTAAAAAATTATTTTCATTTAAGTATTGTTTGACTAAATTTCTTATTCCATCATCATCATCAACTACTAAAATATGTGCAACAAATTTATTCATTAATTATTTTTTTTAATACATTGTTGAAATATAAAACTTCTTTTGAATTAGAGTTTACAAGAGCTTTATAAATTCTCTTTTTTTGAATAGAAAATATTTCATCAAAAAGTTTTAAACCTTTATCACTTAAATATACATGTTTTAATCTTGTATCTTTTTCATCTTTTTTAAATTTAATAGCTTCTAATTTAATTAAATCTTTCAAAACTCTATTTAAACTTTGTTTAGTTACTTTAAGTTTTTTCAAGAGTTTAGAAATAGTAATTCCCTCATATATAGAGAGCAAATGGATAACTTTGTGATGAGCTATTCCAATTGAATATTTATCAAGGATTTTTTTTGCATCGAAAAAGGTTTCACGATAACTTATGAATATCTTTTCTATAAACTCTTTTAACTGATCATCTTTTAAATATAGAAGTTCTTTCATAAATGATAAGTTATATTGACATATTCTATATACAAAGATATTTTTTTAAAAAAATAAATCTAAATGATACCTTACGACAAAAGATCTGGAAAAATATGGTGCAACAATGAACTTGTTGATTGGCAAGAAGTAAAACTTCATGTTTTGAGCCATGGTCTGCATTATGGTAGCTTTGTATTCGAAGGCTTAAGAGTTTACGATGAAAAAATTTTTAAATTAGAAGAACATACTGATAGATTTTTCTATTCAGCAAAGAGAATGGATATAAAAATTCCATATTCAAAGGATGAAATAAATCAAGCAACAAAAAAAATTGTTTCAGTACAAAATGTTCAAAATGGATACATCAGACCTTTTGCTTGGAGAGGAAGTGAAATGATGGCAATATCTGCTCAAAATACAAAAATACATGTAGCAATTGCAACCTGGGAGTGGGGAACTTATTTTGATCCAAAGTTAAAATTAGAAGGAATAAAACTAAATATATCTAAATGGAGAAGACCAGCCCCAAACACTATTCCGTGGGACACTAAAGCATCAGGTCTTTATATGATTTGTACTTTGTCTAAACATGAAGCAGAAAGACAAGGTTACTCAGATTCTTTAATGCTAGACCACGAGGGAAATATTGCAGAAGCTACTGGCGCAAATATTTTTTTTAAGGATAAAAATGGTGATTTACATACTCCAATTCCAGATTCTTTTTTAGATGGCATAACTAGAAGAACAGTGATTGAAATCGCAAAATCCAAAAATATTAATGTAAATGAAAGAAAGATTAGTCCCGATGAACTTTCCAATTTTGTTGGATGTTTTATAACAGGAACTGCAGCAGAAATAACTCCAGTTTCTAAAATTTCTAATCATGAATATAAAGTTTGTAATGTTATTTTAGATTTGTCAGAGAGCTATGATAAATTAGTTCGTAAAAAAAAAGTAGCTTAATTTTTTTGATCCTCAGAAATAGCATGATCAATGCTTTTTCTTAAATATTCATACCCAGTATAAAGAGTTATAAAAGCTGAAAGCCAAAGCAATATTATTCCAATTGTTTGAGCGTTGTAATCTTGAAAATTAACAATTTTATTTCCAGTTTCTCCGGTAAGCAATATTGCAATAGCGAACATTTGCAAGAATGTTTTCATTTTTGCTAAATTTGAAACTGGAAGTTTAATTTGTTCTTTTGCCAAAAATTCTCTTAAACCAGAAACTAATATTTCTCTTGTTAAGATAATTATTGCCGCGATTACTTCATAGTTTTGAATAGTTCCATTCATCACTAACAATATTAGTGCCGTTGCAACAATTATTTTATCCGCAATTGGGTCTAGCAATTCACCCAATTCAGATTCTTCTTTGTACATTCTGGCTAATAAACCATCCAGAAAATCTGTAAATGAGGCAATTAAAAATAAAGCAAATGGAATAATGTCCCCATAAAATCCTGGTAAATAAAAAGTAATTACAAATACTGGAACAATTATTATCCGGCCTATTGTTAAGTAATTTGGTATTTTAAATTTCATTCGTGAAAGAAATTATATATTTTTTTTGCAACTTTTTCCTCAACTCCTTCAACAGACTTTATCTCTTCTAAACTAGCTGATTCTACGGCTCTTGCAGAGCCAAAATGGTTGAGCAGCGATCTTTTTCTCATGGAACCTATTCCATTTATCTGATCCAATAATGATCTTCGAATACCTTTTTGCCTTTTGGCTCTATGAGCATTTATTGCAAATCTATG
>Ga0208336_1000036_pt1 | contig 50704 bp, 40 predicted proteins | sample DeeseametaMP0372_FD_184212 | JGI IMG/M metagenome (GOLD analysis project Ga0208336, IMG submission 184212) | Marine microbial communities from the Deep Atlantic Ocean - MP0372 (SPAdes) | ecosystem: Environmental > Aquatic > Marine > Oceanic | place: East of Porto Seguro, South Atlantic Ocean...
CCGACATAATCATCTGTATATGTGCCCAAATCAGGATCTGACCACTGAGTAAAATATAGTGTATCAAGGTTTGCATCGTCAGGACCGCCGGGTAAACCGACATAAATCATTCTGGCCCGTTTGAACATCATGCTCGATAGAGGGTTTGAAAATGGGAAATCATATCCCCAAAGTGTAATCTGCATTTCAAAACCGATTGGAGGAGAGCCCCAACCGCCTTCAGACACACTAAACGGAATTCCAGTTTCCGTGAATTCATCCGGTAAATCATTGGCCACGGTCCAAACGGTTTGGTCAGCGCCAGGAATCCCAGGGAGATCGCCTGCCCATGATTTAGTTTCCTCGACCCATGTTGCTGGGGTGTAGGATCCATCACCATTTACATCATCGTAGGGTGCGCCTTCATCCACAGGCCAGTGATCCCAATCGTGCTGGTACTGTACCCGGTCTGCATCCATTTGTGCATCGGTCACATTTTCTGCTGAAATATCTCTTAAAATGGCTGCATCACCGCGGAGGTCTCCTTTATAGAAATCCTTACGAACACGCCATATTTGTTGTGTCCGATAGTTTTCTGAATAGCCGGAAGTTTTAATTTTTCCATTGGCATCCAAAAGTACCTTACCGGCTTTAAGTCCTGTATTGTACATAGAACCATTCACGCGAATACGGGGTGTCCCTCCACCGGAACCATCGGTTAAGATACTTCCATCGGATTTAACACCGTATGTATCTGATACTTTGGCTCCCCAGAGAATACCCTCTGCAAAAATAACACCACCCATTCCTTTGGGATAATTTCCGGCAGAACCGTGTGAAGTGCCATTCCACTGGAAGAATCCTGTGTTTTCCATTTGTATTTTCCAACTGTTAACATTGAAAAACGTAGCTTTTGGGGTTGTATCACCAAGCTTAGCCAAACGGCTTGCTGCCGTTTTACCTGCATCCCTGTCTTTTCTCGGCACTTCAGCGCTAACGGCTGAAACCAAGAGAAGGGTGCTTGTGATTACCCAAATGATTGATTTTTTGAAATTCATAAAAATCTCCACTGTTTTATATGGTATTTATTCCCCTTAGAAGGAGACTTGAATACCTGTTTTAATTTCGCGAGGAATACCAAACATATCAAACCCATGGTCATTCAACCAATGATTTCGGTTTGAGAGATTGATCTTCTCATACATTTCGACATACTCTGGTCCCCGACTCTGAATAATCAGGCTACTTAGATCTGGATCACTTAAGAAACCGTCATCATATGCATCACCAGTCCGATTATACACATTAATAATATGCTGTGTATTCAGCAGATTTGTAATGGTTGCGTATACCTTTACATTGGTGCCTGCAATGTTGAATGTTTTATCTAAGCCGAGATCCATGTTAAAAAATGACGGTGTTGTAGATGAATTAATGGCTTCCACTGGCCTCCGGTTACGGGGGTCATTATCAGAAAGAAGCGCACCTTCACCTGCATCACGCTGTCCCATGGAACCATCAGACAATGTGTAAGGATGTCCACTGTTGTACGAAGCAATCAAGTTTATTCCCAGATTGTCTAAAACCAAATTACCAGTTCTCCTTGTTCTATAGTCCAGAACAGCACTGGCCTGATGGCGCTGGTCATACCGTGTGGCGGCGATCATGGTGGGCTTCCCCCAGCCAATGGTACCCAGATATGGATAGGAGTTCGTACCCCGCACATCCTGGAACACGTAGTTCGCCATCAATTGCAAATTGTTCACACGAGATGTTTTAAAATCAACCTCAATACCAATAATGTTAGAGAAGTCTGTATTCACATAGTTGGTATGATCCCGTAAACCAAAATAGTTTTGCGTGGGATCCGGTTCATAAATATCGCGACTGATCTGGTCCACAGGGTTACGGGCGAAAACCGTAAAGTCAACAGAAGCAAGGTCGCCAATGAGCGTACCATAACCCATTTCGAATTTTGTTTCTCTCACTGGCTTCAGTCCCCAAGATGAGGTACCTGAACCACGACTCCGATACAAACGATTCATGGGTGCCATTTGAACATATTTACCATAGTTCAAGTGAAAGTTAGAACGGTCCGTAATTGGGAAACCAAGCCCGATTCGGGGCAATAGATATGTCTGTGTAGGCATATCTTTAAATCCCATGGTCGCGTGGTCTGCGGCCACAATTGTATAGTTCTTATCTAATGGTGGATTGTCATAATCCATGAGATCCACATTTGCCTGGTTAATGGCTTCATAGCGCAGCCCAACATTCACGATCAAATCACCCGCTTCGAATTTATCATTTACAAAAAATGACATATTCCAAGGATTCCTGGGTTCATCATAATCAGTACAACTACCACTGCCGCAATCTCTTCCTAACATGTCATAACCAACCCATGAAGCAAGGCGTGCATTGAGAATTTCTGTCTCAATCCGTACGTTTTGCGCCACCACTGCGTCATATAGCGTGGAGTCTTGACCTATTTTGGAGTTGAGAGAGTTAATACCTGAGTAACCATATCTTTTATAAACGTATGTAGTGTATGCACCACCGACTTTGATTTCGTGCTCACCCATCTGGGTAACAAATTCAGCATCGAAGCCGATATAACTATCTTCACCTTTACTGAATCCGCCGCGACGCATACCGTCCCGTTGAAAACGGAAACCATTAAGGTTGTAGTTTGAAGGTTCTACATATTGATATATATCCAACTGAGAATCCTGCCCGGGGGTTCCAAAATGGTTTGACCAATTGGTGTCAACTAGGGCTACCTGTTCTCTGTCGCCCCACTTCAGCCAATCTTTCAATTCGCTGCCACCTGTTTTGAATATACCCGCGTCTTTAAATCCTTTATCGTATGATTCATAAGACCGATTCAGGGTCCGCACATTGGCACGGATATAGGTATTGGCGTTCAAAAAGTAGGTTGCCTTCAGGTTAATTAAACTATTTTTCAATTCCGTCTCATGTCGGCGTGTATTGAACATACTCTGAATAGGCAGACCTGCACTTGAATAGGTGTCCGTATTATAGGCACCAGACAAACGAAGCACCAATGGGTTGAAATCCAATTGAAGTGTACCGTTAAAGCTTAAGTCTTTGGATAGGTTATCAAAAGCATAAGAATCGTTACTTCCACGAAGCCTACCGTCACCTTCAGATGTATAAACACCATCATGATCTACATCGGTAAATGTGTATGATTTTGAACTTAAAACCACATAATCGCCAGATTCGGTTAATCCACCAACTTTATCTGCGATTGGGTTACCATCAGCAATAACAAATGGTGTGAACCAACGGCTTTGGTTTTTATAATTATCGGTACTTGTTTGTCTAAAAGCACCAAAAAATCGAATTTTATCACCGATGGGGCCTTGAAACGTAAAGGTCATATCTTTATCACCAGTAGCTGCCCAGGGGTCTCCACCGGACATACTCTCCATCAATACTGATGCAGAATATCGGCTTCCACCTGTTTTAAGCGACTGCTGAATTATCCCTGCGTTGGCCTTACCAACACTGGCATCAAAACCACCCGTTTGAACGGCAATGGCTTCCAGCGCTTCCGGGATTGCATTTGAAACAACTTTTCCAGCGGCGCCGACCATGGATGCACCTTCCAGCGTATAGCCGATTTCTGAGCCCCGACTGCCACGAATGTGAAGGCCGTCATGCATTTGGACCACACCTGCTTGACTGGCGACCATGGCTGTTACACTACGCACAGCATAATTATCAATGGCTTCTGAATCAAGGCTTCTGGCTACGTTTGTGGCGTTGATCTCAATCAAAGGTTTTTCTGCGGTTACTTCAACCGTCTCCCCTTCAACTGCGGCAACTTCCATTGCAAAATCCTGGAGCGTTGTTAAGCCGATGGTTACGCGTACATTGGAAACTATTTGAGATTTATACCCAATATAGTTTACCCGTAATGTATAAGTACCGGGTTGTACGTCAAAAATGTAGTATGTACCATTTACATCTGTAGCCGCACCGCTTGAAGTTCCTTCAAGGATGACGTTTGCACCTACCAAGGGCTGACCATCAGATGAAACAGTACCGCTCATTTTACCAGTTAAATTCTGGGCGGTTAGGCCAACAGAAAATATCATGGCAAAGAACAAAATTGCGAGTTTTCTCATATTAATCTCCACGTTAATGTTCGGGTTTTATTATCAAAATTTTATAGAATTAGCAGGATTTGTGAAACAAACGCACGAATCCTCTCTTACCTCTAGCCGAGAAACTAATCATTATTTATGGATGTGCAAGCTTTTTTTATTACTAATAATAATGGCGCTTAGGGGGAGGGGTAATTTAAAGCGTTCCTCGACGGAGGCGGTTGGAATTTCCCACCACATTTATAGAAGAAAGCGCCATGGCAGCCTCGGCTAAAACAGGATGAAGAACGCCGAAAATCGCCAATGGTATGGCAATTAAATTATAAATACTGGCCCAAAACAGATTTTGCCTGATTTTCTGAAATGTCTTTTTTGCTAAAGAAAATGTTTGGTTTAATTTTAACAAATCCCCCTTCACCAATATAATGTCTCCTGTTTCCATGGCAATGTCTGTCCCTGTTCCCATGGCTACCCCAACATCTGCCTGGGCAATGGCCGGTGCATCGTTGATACCATCACCTAACATACAGACGATTTCTCCTTTATCCTGAAGTGATTTTATAATATGAGTTTTATCCTCCGGCAATACTTCTGCATATATTTCATCAATACCAATTTGATCGGCCAATATATGGGCCGCTTCTTTTTTATCCCCTGTGAGTATGACTGTCTTAATATTTTGTAACTTCAAACTTTGGATAGTTTCCCCAGCGTTATCTTTCATTTCATCTGCCAATATAAAAACGCCATAAACAGTATTATCCACAGCAATAAATACATGGGATCCTGTTTCATTTATTTCACCGTTAAATCCGACAAAACCAGCACTCCCCACTTTGATGACAGCGCTGCCAATTTTGCCTGTCATTCCCTTTCCCGCGCTTGCCTGCACATCGCTCACTTCATCTAATCCGATTTGTTTTTCATTTGCCAGTTGGACAATGGCAGCCCCCAGAGGGTGGGTGGAATGCTTTTCTATACTGGCCGCCATCCGAATAAGATCGTTTTCTCCAATAGCGCTTAACTGTTTTACTTGAATCACTTTTGGCTTTCCTTCCGTAAGCGTTCCTGTTTTATCAAACACAACTGTAGTGACTTCGTTCATCCGTTGAATGGCGGCGCCGTTTCGAATAAGGATACCGTTTTCCGCGCCCTTACCGCTCCCTACCATAAGGGCGGTGGGTGTGGCGAGCCCCAGGGCGCAAGGGCAAGCAATAACCAAAACCGCTACGGCGGAAAATATAGCCATAGTTGCGGGGGATGCGTCCAGATTTACCCAGGGGAAAATATTCACAAACACAGCCATCCCGCTTTGCATAAACTCTGGAGACATTCTCCAGGCCGTAAAGGTTACCGTTGCCAAACCCAATACAATGGGAACAAAAATGGCGGTCACCCGATCTGCAAATGCCTGAATGGGAATTTTGGTTGTTTGTGCTTCTTCCACCAGCTTCGCCATTTGGGAGATAAATGTATCTTTCCCAATTTTAGTCGCTTCCACTTCAATGGATCCGTCCAGATTTATTGTGGCACCAATCACATTATCCCCTTGCGATTTATGAACTGGAAGTGATTCTCCCGTGGCAATGGATTCATCCACGGCACTTTCTCCTTTGATGATTAATCCGTCGGTGGGGATCTTTTCTCCGGGCTTTACCATCATGATATCCCCCACCTCGATGCTGGACACGGCCACTTCAATTCCTTTGCCTTCCTTTAGAATAATTGCATTTTTTGCTCCAAAAGACATGAGGCGTTTAATGGCCTGGGACGATCTTCCTCTGGCTTTTGCTTCGATATATCGCCCGGTTAAATGAAAGGCCATAATCATTCCCGCAATGCCCGCAAATGAGTGAATATTCATTCCCGTGGCTTTTAAACCACCTGTCACCAAACACGCTAAAGACCCCAAAGCTATCAGAACATCCATATTGGGAGAAAAATGTATCGCAGACCGCCAGGCTGATTTGAGGGTCTCCCTGCCCGGGAAAACCAAAACAATGACGCTTAAACCAATCATGCCGTATATATATAAGGTCTCACTGGGCCACATAATGCCCGAAATCCAATTGGGAATCATCCACAGCATAATGATTGTAGTGGCCACCCAGGCAAAAACCATTTGATGTTTTGACCGATTTAAATTTTCATCCGGCCTATCTTCTGGTGAAATTTCCAATTGTTCAATGTGTTCCGCTCCATACCCAGTATTCTCTATCGCTTGAATTAATTGATCAACACGAACTTCTCCAGCCACTCGGGCTTTTTCTAACGTTAAATTGACAACTGCTTTCTCTACACCTTCTACTTGATTCAATGCACGTTCGATAGTACCCACACAGCCCGCACAATGCATTCCCTTAATTTTTAATTCAATTGATTTGTTTGACATATTTTTATATCACTTTCAAGGATGAATTTAGGCGTAATTCTAATCGTGTCTTACCAAGATATTCGACAGCTTAAATTATCCATTCTTGAATAATGTTCCTGTTTTAACTTTATCCATTAATTTAATAGAGGAGAGGTCTCATGAAGCGTTTTTCATTCATTATTCTGATTTCATTTTTGTTTTCTCAACACAACATTCAACTCCCCATGAAAATCAGGGGCGTCCGGTATAATGCTTCTATCCCGAAACCGGAAGAAATTATCGGACATCAAATCGGATCTCGCCATACGCGGACCGATCAGGTCATCGATTATTTTGAAGCAATAGCTTCTCGAAGTAACCGAATTATTTTGGAAGACCATGCGAAAACCCACGAAGGGCGCCGTCTGATTCACGCCATCGTGACCCACCCGGACAACCACGAAAATTTGGAGGCCATCCGATTGGCCAACTTAACATTGTCGAATAATCCAAATGGGGTCACCGATAAAGATTTAAATAAAATGCCAATGGTGGCTTATCTGGGGTTTTCTATCCACGGAGATGAGGCCAGCGGTACAGAAGCATCTCTCCTTTTATTATATCATCTGGCAGCAGGGAATGGAAAGCAAATTGATGATGTGTTAAAAAACATGGTTTTAATTATTGATCCCATGTTTAACCCGGACGGACGTGCTCGATTTGTGAACTGGGTAAACGGCAACCGCGGTGCTGTCCCCACATCCGACACACAAGACCGGGAACACAATCAGCCCTGGCCAAGAGGAAGAACCAACCATTATCTATTTGATATGAACCGGGATTGGATGCCGGTTACACAGCCGGAGTCCAATGGCCGCGTTGCATTATTTCACCATTGGCGTCCTCAATTTTTATTGGACGCCCATGAAATGGGATCGAACTCAACATTCTTTTTTCAGCCCGGCATCCCCAGCCGAAATAATCCCAATACGCCGCAAAAAACATTTGAACTTGCGGGAAAGCTGGCGCCCTACCACGCCAAACGATTAGATAGTATCCAATCCATGTACTATTCCCAACAGTCCTATGATGATTTTTATTATGGAAAGGGTTCCTCGTTCGGTGATATCCATGGATCCGTGGGTATTTTGTTTGAACAGGCCTCCTCCAGGGCCCTGGAAACAAAAACCAACCAGGGTCGCATGACCTATGCCTTCACCATTCGCAATCATTTTGTATCCACCCTGGGAACGCTGGATGGGCTAACCGACCTTCGGAAAGAATTTCTCTCCTACCAGCGTGATTTCTATGCGACAGCACCGGATGCAGCTAAAAAGAATCCAGCAACAGGATACGTAATCAGTCTAAAGAAAAATAGAACCCGTGCCCAAATGTTGATTCAAAATCTTCAAAAACATCGTATTGTGGCCCATGAGCTGAAAAAGACACTGACTATAAAACAGAAAAAGTTTAAACCTGGTGATGCGGTAATCGTTCCATCTAACCAACCCCAGACGCGCTTCTTAAAAGGCATAATGGAGAAGGTGGTAACCTTTCAGGATTCTCTTTTTTATGATGTATCCGCCTGGACCCTCCCCCTTGCCTATGGCGTTGAATCCTACGAATTACGCCAAAACCCATCCGCTTATTTAGGGACACAACTCAACCCGGTTGAACTGAATGGCGGATCTGTCATTGGCGGACGGGCCCAATCGGCTTATCTCATGAAATGGAATCGCTATTATGCGCCCAAAGCATTATACACTATTCTGAATTCAGGAATTCTCCCAAGACTTACCACATTGCCCTTTTCAGCAATCATCGATGGAAAAGAAATTCAATTTGATCGGGGAACGATTGTTATCCCCGTCCATCAGCGGGATGCAGATGCAAATATTTCGCCTGATGATATATATAAAATGGTAAACCATCTCGCTGAAATAGACCATGTGAGCATTTATGCAACAAATAGTGCTGCAACGCCAATGGGGCCGGATTTGGGCGGTGCATACCAGGGTGTGCTTCAAAAACCAAAAGTGGCGATTTTTTCCGGAGAAGGAACCTCATCCTATGGTGTGGGGGAAGTTTGGCATTTATTAAACCACAAAATGGGAATTCCTGTTTCCCTGCTGAATGCGAAAAAACTTAACGCCGCAAAATTATCTAAATACAATACACTTATTATTCCCGATGGAAATTATGCCAACTTGGATTCAAACGATGTATCGGCTATCAAAACATGGATCAAAAATGGGGGAACCTTAATCGCTACCCAAACCGGATCAAAATGGGTGATTAAGAAAAAGATTTTGGATGAAAAACTCAAAAAAGGGATAAAAGATACGCTGGATATTCCCTATGATCAAGTTCCGGCGGTAACCGGCGCCCAGCGAATCGGCGGTGCCATTTTTGAAATTGTTTTAGACAACACCCATCCAATTGCGTATGGATATGGAAAGTCGGCACCGGTATTCAGGCGCAGTGATGCCTTTTATGAATTATCCGTAAAAACCGCTGCCAACGTGGGGCGCTATACAGAATCGCCTCTGCTCAGTGGATATATTTCAGAAGAAAAATTAGCAGAAATGAAAGGAACCGCATCCATCATCGCCCGAAGACAAGGCCGGGGGCATGTCGTGCTCTTTGCGGATAATCCAAACTTTCGAGCTTTTTGGTATGGGACAAATGGATTATTCCTGAATGCTGTATTCTTTGGACAGGCATTTTAAATATTAATAGTCCCCGCTCAAATATCAAATCTCTCACAGGACATAAAGTCCTGTGACGGGGCTGTATAGGTTATTTGTTTTTGGTAAATAGTTAGCAATTCCTTTCTACCAATAAAAAATTCCCACCTTGTTAATTAATGAGTTAAAATTGATTAAATGATAAATTTAAAACCCATTCTGATGTTATCGATTTTGCTGACCTGCTGGGGGTGCGAATCAACTGAATCAAAAAGCCACCAAGAAATGATTCGAATCCTTTCAGAAAAATCAGAAATGGTTAACCCTGAAATAAATTTATATGCCAATAAAAAAAGATTGGCTTGGCTGCAAAATCAAATTTTTGATGACCACATTTCTGCTGCCCTCCAACATCAATCTGTTATCGCAAACGAAATGTTGAATGCAGGATACACCCAGCAGTCCATTGATCAATACAATAATGTACTGTATACAATTGATTCGCTTAAAATCAATCCTCCCGAAGTATTCATGACTGCTATTCAGGATTTATTGGCAATCACCCATTTTCGCCATGGAGAAGAAACAAACTGCCTGGATGGCCATAATGCAGAATCTTGTATCATGCCCATTCGCGGTGCTGGGATTCATCGTAATAAAAACAACGCTGAGATAGCAATTAACATTTATAAATCTCTTTTGGAAAAAAATCCAAAGGACTATGTGTATCGGTGGTTAATAAACCTCGCCTATATGGTGAAAGGGGACTATCCAGATAAAGTACCTCATCGTTGGCTAATCCCACAGCTCACACCTTCTGATTCAATCACATTTCCTGAGTTTACAGAAATCGCCGAATCTGCCGGCCTGGATCATATTAGCCTTGCGGGCGGTTCAATTGCAGACGATTTTGATGGGGATGGATTGATCGATATTATGGTCTCGTCCTGGGGGGTGGATAATCAACTCCATTATTTTAAGAATATGGGAAATCGCGGATTTGAGGACCGAACCGAATCTGCCAATCTAATTGGGATTACGGGGGGCCTCAATATGGTCCATGGCGATTATGACAATGATGGCTGGGTTGATGTATTTGTGTTGCGCGGTGGATGGTTTGGAGAAGATGGAAACCATCCGAATTCATTGTTAAAAAATAATGGTGATGGCACATTCACAGATGTGACTATCTCAGCCAATATTTATTCTGAACATCCAACCCAAACGGCATCCTGGGGAGACTTTAACAACGATGGCTGGCTCGATCTTTTTATCGGCAATGAAAGCGCAGAGGGCTTCAACCATATTTCCGAACTTTATCAAAATAATGGTGATGGCACTTTTTCTGATGTAGCCCAAGCCCATAATATCAATGCCATTGGGTTTATAAAAGCTGTTATTTGGGGAGATATAAATAATGATGGTTTTTTGGATTTATATATCTCTCGCTTGGGGGAACCCAACCTGCTATTCCAAAATAGCGGCCCGGAAAACAATTATCACTTTAAAGAGATATCAAAAAAATCTGGTGTTACTGAACCCCTCAATAGTTTCCCTGCCTGGTTTTGGGATTTCAACAACGACGGCTGGGAAGATATCTGGGTATCCGGCTATGATAACACTACCGGCCATGTGGCCATGGATTATCTTGGATTAAAACATGATGGTGAATCTCCCCGGCTTTATCAAAACAACAAAGATGGCACATTCACTGATGTGACTAAAAAAGCCAACTTGGACCATCCCATCCTCACTATGGGGAGTAATTTTGGTGACCTAAACAACGATGGGTTTCTAGACTTTTACGCCGGGACCGGCGATCCGGATTATCGCTCCATTCAACCCAACCGAATGTTTTTAAATAATCGGGGGGAATCCTTCGACGATGTAACCTTTCATGGCCGATTTGGCCACCTGCAAAAAGGGCATGGTGTTTCTTTTGCTGATTTTGACAGGGATGGAGATCAGGATATTCATGCAGTTATGGGTGGCGCTTATGAGGGCAGTGTATATCAAAATGCGCTTTTTGAAAATCCCGGTGGATGGGAAAACCATTGGATTGGATTATCGTTAAGAGGAAAACAGACAAATAAATTAGCTCTTGGGGTGCGGATTGAAATTGTTTTAGAGGGCGGATTTGTTGTTCACCGCACTGTGTCTAGTGGTGGCAGTTTTGGGGGAAACCCCCTTGATCAAATGATTGGTCTCGGAAAAGATGGCGAAATTAAAACGATCAATATTTTTTGGCCCGGATCCGGAACAACACAAACATTCTCAGGGGTTGACAGTAATGCATGGTACCTTGTGACTGAAAATGAATCTATTTCAATCAAAAAATAAATTAACCCTACTTCGTTTTTCTAAAATTTTTTCCACATTCATTGACCCCATCTACATCTTCCCCATAAGGGGAAGACCCTAAAGGGCTAAAAAAAAATTAAAAGGCGCGAATTTTATTTTCGAATTCTGTTTTTAAATCATTGGCAAATGATTTAACACGGCGCTTGGTTTCATCGTTGATTGGAATATCCACCCAGTCTTCACTCCCGCCGAACCGTCCATAAGAACGTGTAATCGTCCGGACAGAAAACATACCGCCGCCGGTACCTTTCGCCCTTGCTTCAACAGTTAGTATATATCTGATTTCTCGGATACCCCTCAGCGCTTCTTCATTAGAAACACCAGAATATTCATACTTACATTCGATTACAGCACCCATGCCTCTATCCAGTGTACGATCCACAAGGTAACGATGTCGATTCAATATTTTATTTGATAACATATTAAAATCATCTATAGTGGCCGTACCAACCGTTGTTCGATATTCTGTTATGGCGCCAGATGGGGCACCACTGCATCCAATCCAGAGAAAAGCGAAAAGTAACAAGGAAGCCGATATTTTTTTCGTTAACATCATATATGAATATTAATAAAAAGGCTCCGCAAATGCGGAGCCTTTTTTTAACCTAATTTTAATCAAGATTTAATGTAAATCCGCTTTATTCAGCGGTGTTATTCTTTCCCATTCAATATTAAATCCGCGACTTCTATATCCATTCTCACGAATTTTACCAGCTGTCCCCGGTGTCCCAATATTATCCACACCACCGAAGGTATAGTTTTCCATCAGTAAGATTTCGAGTTCTTTACCAGGTATTGCTAGCATTGTTGGTGTACCACGAACCAGGTCACCCCAACCGCGACGATCGGTATAACCAGTATAAGGATGCTGGAGACATCCTTCTATGATCTTTTCATATTTATACTTGGCCCATAAGGAACCGCCATCAAGTGCATTGGCTGCATCAGATACAGAACCAATCCCATCACCGGCGGCGGCGGCCGTTAAGGCGCCATTACCAACACGGGTATTGTTAATGAGTGTTGCAGCCCCAGCTGCATCACCGGAACGAAGCGCTGCTTCCGCCTGAAGCAGGTCCAACTCAGACTGGTTAATATCCTTCATAGGGCCCACAAGTCCTTGGGCAACAGCATAGTCGCGTGTTCTATTGAACAAATAATAAGTCTGATGATAGGTTCCGCGAGATGCAATTAAACGAGTACGATACTCATTTTTACCATATAGTCCCTGGGTCTGGAGTCCGTCGGCATCCAGTGGGCCTGTAATTCGGGCATCATCTGTTTCCATTGAATAGGCTTTACGCCCAGCTATGGTTGCATCAGAACCATCTCCCAGCCACCCCGCATAACCAGTGGATTTATCAGCGGGACCAAACATTTTATAATCGGCACGTCCCCAACTTGCGGAAACTCCAGTATAATACTGTGTACGGGTCCACCAGTAATCACCGTCACCCGCTGGCGCCATGGGCGCACCCTGGGAAGCGTGACTTTTGATGGATGCCCAGTCAGCAGCGCCACGTTCCTGTCGCGTTCGTGCAACACCGGCTTTAAAACGCGCAACAAAACTATGGGCTATTTTACCAAGATCACCCAGCGTGAGGTTGGCGATTTGCAGCCAACCCTCCGGAAGGGCAATGGACGCATTTGCATTACAGTCACTGATGACCTGATCTAAAATGACAATGGCGCCCGCCATGTGTTCATCGTAGGGTACGGTACTAATTTCTTTACTGAAATCAGTATCTTCCTTTACCAAAAACCCTTTGTCATAGTAAATAGCTACCATCCCATTGGATATACCCATGATGAAATTGGCGAATATTCTCGCTCTCGTATCGGAATCGGCATCGGCTAAGAAGTTTTTTCCACCTTCTTGACCTGCTGCGATTGCAGATAAGCCATCTTTCGCCGCAGAAATAGCGCCGTACCAACTATACCAAGGCTGTTCTAAAGCATAGGCATAGTTCCATGCGGGGCTATTATTCGCAGCAGCGCGGGGTTCAGAAGAAAGCTCCCGCATGCCGTAATTTCCCCAGGAGGAAGTATTGGCATCTGCCATGACACCGGGGTTAAAAGAACCGCCGGTTGTGTGCGTTCCCTGCCACCAGGTTAAAAATGTACTCTTAATCAAAGATTCAACGTCTTCGGGTTTTGCAAGAGCACGTGATTGGTCGGGTGCATTGGAATTGGTGACATCCAGGTCGGCACAGCCAGACAGGGCTAATACAGCAACTAATGCAAAACTTGTTATTTTCTTTATGATATTCATTATGTATGCTCTCCTTTCCTTAAAAATCTATATCCACTGTGAATGAAAATGTCCGGTAGTTCGGATATGTATATGAATCCACACGTGCATTCACTGCAGAACCGAGCTCACCGCCGCCACGACCCACTTCCGGATCATAGCCTCTATAATTCGTCCATGTGATCAGATTACGACCAACAATACCCACGTTTAATCCGGTGATACCAAATCCGCGCATTTCAACTAGGCTGGCCACATTGAATTTGACCGCCAGTTCACGCAGTTTTGTGTAAGAAGCATCTTCCACATAGAAATCATTCGGTGCATTCACATGATAAAGATCCCGATAATAGATTGTGGGTTTCTTCAGCCCATCTGGTTTACCATATTGATCCACATCGCCGGTGGCCGCTTCACGGGCTCCCCATTGACGGGTACGGTTATAGATGTTGCCGCCGCTTTGGCCGTCAAACAAGGCATAAACCCTTAGGCCTTGAAAACGGAAATTGACGTTGAACGCATAGCCAAAATCCGGTACAGAAGTACCAATTTGATGGAGTTTAGGTGTTTTACTATCTACATCAACATACTGGATGGGGCGTCCCCAATTATAGGTTGCACTCATATCAGAGCTCGCTTTTCCCCACAATGTTTTGGCGATTCCATCTTTATAGGTATTGCCTTCGCCTACCCAAACCAGAAATCCTTCGTCATTAATCTGAAACTGGCTTGAATATTGCTGGTCATCTGCAAGAAGCTCACTGGTTTCCCTGATCCATTTTGTTCCCCAGAAAGATGCATATTGGGTTTCATTTTTCATGTAAAAGACCTTAGGTCCGCCGGCGCTATACAAGTAGGACGGCATGTCGAATTCCGTAATCCTCTGATCATAAGTATCCCAGTTAAGCCCCATGGTTAATGACATATCCCTGGTGTTGATCACAGATGCGTTTATAGATAGTTCTGTTGCGTCTGCTTCAAGCGTACCTGCATTCCGCCACTGGGAACTATAGCCGTAAAAACCGGCCAAAGGAACAGGCAGAAGCTGATCTTCATTGATAGAGCTGGATTGGGTGAATTCAACAGAAACACGATCCATAATGCTGAAATCAATACCATATTCAGTTTCGGTGGTGGTCTGCGGTTTCAGTTCTTTATTTCCAAGGACTGACTTAGAAATATTACCACCAGCCACGGACCAGGTTTCATACTGCTGAGAAAAGGCAGGTCTCACACCAGCTGTTCCCTGGCTAAAGCGCACCTTGAATTCAGGAAACAATCCTTTAAGTCCACCCCAGAAACCTTCTTCACTCATCCGGTAGGCACCGCTAAACTTATAGTAGTTATTGACCCGGTTTTCTGGACCAAACAGAGAACTGCGATCCTGACGAAGCGTCACATCTACAATATAGCGGTCTTTGAAATCCATTTGGGCACCCACATTGGCACCGTCAGAATTCACAATTTCATTGGAAGAGTTTACTGATTTCTCCGTGCCGGTTTCTAACTGAGGAACATCGCCAACAGCCAACTTCCAAGCACTGCCGCTATTGTAGTTGTAATTATATGATTCATAATTATAACGACCGCGGACAATCAAATCCATATCCCCTCTTTGAGTGGCATAGGTTAAACCTATATCACCGTTAATGGCTTCTTCGCTGGTGGCTGATCTACCCAGATTACCATCGTTATAATTGGGACTCGGTACTACGGTTAGCCACCCTTTGGGATAATAATTTTTCCATTGGCGGGCTGAACGGTCAAAACTCATAGAGCCTACCGCTTTAAATTGCGGAGTAATAGACCAACTGAAATTGGTGCCTAACAGGGTGCGATTTCTCGTACTGAGCCGTTCGTTATTCGCAATTTGATACACGGGGTTTGCTTCTTCTTGGTTCCGAGGATCGGGCTGAATATAATATTCACCATCCGGGTCTTTCTTTAGAATATCCACATCCCATGGAAAAAAGGTGATATCAAAGAAAGCACCTGTATTGGCCTCTTCTTTAAGGGATTTTGACAGTAAGGAACTAAATCCCAGTTTGATGCCGTAAGGTAATTTCACGTCCGTATTTAACCGAAATGTATTGCGATTAAACCCGTCGATGAAATCACCAAAAACACCATCTTCTGAGTGATTCGAAAGACTGACAAAAACATTATAGTTTTCAGCATTCCGACTCATGGAAAAATTATGTTTGGTGAAATTTCCATCGGAAAAGAAACGATCTACGTGATTAAAACCAGGACGCCCGCCATTGTCTGGCAGCATCGTGGGAGAACCATCGCCTGGTTCGCCTGTAGCCACATATTTATAAGGCTGGTCAGCAAAGTAGTAACCAACAGCATAACTACTGTCAGCATAATTATTCGGTTCCGGATTTTTAGTGTCATCGCGTGGATCGTATGGCTCGCCAGAATCGGAATCAATAAAGTATCCGGTTGCAGAATCCACTTTATAGAAATGGGATCCATTGGTTTCAATTGAACCATTCAGTTCATTGTAGCCTTGTTCCATTTTGTAATTGAACCGGGTTTGGCCCAATCCAATTTCAGAACCGCGTTTGGTTGTAATAGCAATCACACCGTTTGCTGCCCGGGCACCATATTCAGAGGCACCGGCAGCGCCTTTGATAATTTCAATACTTTGAACATCATCAGGGCTGATATCCCCCATGGGGCTGCCTGAAATAGATGGATCAATAATAATACCGTCTATGATGTACAACGGCGCCTGTGAGCGGCCGCTGGCATTAATGCTGGTTGCACCGCGCAACTGTACAGAAGCACCATAGCCTGGTTCTCCCGTTGCTTTTACCACTTTTACACCGGCAGATTTACCGCGAATCAGCGATTCAACGGTTGTGGCGGGTGCCAGTTCTAATACATCGGAATCAATTTTATCAATTGCAAATGGTGTTTTTGTTTTTGTGAGTGCTCCGGCCACCCCGGTGACCATCACTGCATCCATTTTCAACACATCTTCTTTTAATGAAAAGTCTTGGGTTCCTGACGCGGTGACCGTTACTGTGGCTTGTTTATAGCCAATATAACGTGCTGTCACTTTTGCCCTACTCAAGCCTGCAGGGACGGTCAGGGAATAGTTCCCATCCACATCGGTAGAAGTCCCGGTTTCGGTCCCTTCAACAATCACGTTTGCGCCGACAAGTTTATCGCCGGATTTGGCGCCGGTTATAGTTCCAGAAACCTTGAATTGCCCAAGGAGCAATCCAGATAAAAGAAACATACCAATACTGAGCGTTATTGATTTACGCATATACATGCCCTCCATGATATTTATTGTGAAAAGAGCCCCGCTAACGAAAGGCTCTACGTAAGTCTTGGGTGATTTTACCCACGTGGTTAATTGAAATCAATGGTTTTTTATTTTTTTATTTTGATTTGTTTTTCATGATCTCCCCTTGAAAATAGATGTATTTAGGAATAAAATCATGGATCCTTTTACGGTTACTATGAACAATTAACGTATCTATTTGATTGGTTTCCGGCGGGATCTAATATCAATGAAAAAAGCATTTGTAACAGGCGGAGCTGGGCATGTTGGGGGAAACCTTGTGCGGCAATTACTATCGGATGGCTGGGATGTTCGCTGCCTGATCCATAAAGACACCCGTGCCTTGGATGGACTAAGCATTGTGCGCGTGCAGGGATCCATTACAAATGCTGATATTTTATCGGATCAAATGTCAGGTTGTGATGTTGTTTTTCATGCCGCTGCCCATATTGCCTTAGAAAGTGTGGATATTCCGATCATGGAAAAAATCAATATTGGCGGTACTGAATCCATGTGTCGTGCCGCATTAAAAGCCGAAGTTCCCCGATTTATCCATTTTTCCAGTATTCACGCTTTTCAACAGCAACCGACATCCGATCCCCTTGATGAAAATCGTCCCCTTGTTGTGGACCAAAAAGCAGCTCCCTATGATCGATCCAAGGCTGCAGCACAAAGAAAGGTTTTGAAAGCTTGTGAGCGTGGTTTAAACGCCAGCATCCTTCATCCCACAGGTATTATTGGACCCAATGATTTTAAACCCAGTCGAATGGGACAAGTGGTTTCTAATATTGTACAGCGAAAAATGCTTTTTACAATTAACAGCGGATTCAATTGGGTGGATGTTCGGGATGTGTGCCAAACCGCTATCAATTGTGTTCATTCTGGAATGAAGGGGCAACATTATATCGTCCCTGGTGAATGGGCATCGTTTCGAGACATTTCAGATATTATTACAGATATGGTAGGGTATCGAACCGCCTTTTATGCTTTTCCTTTTTGGACTGCATATTCGGCCCTCCCCTTTGATTTTATGAAATCAAAACTCACTGGGAAACGCCCCTCTTTCAGTCGGGGAAGCCTTCGCGCCCTGGCCGTTCAATGCAAAGATATTCCCGGCACATTAGCACGGCAAGCATTGGGTCACACCTCACGACCATTAACCGATACTATAAAAGATACAGTAAGATGGGTGATGGATAAGGGGATATGTAAAAGGTAATGTATGCTGATTAACGAATGGCAATATGAATTAACCATCTGGATATGGCTGGGTATTGCAGCGGGAACATTTATTTTGCTCATGTTTGTTCGTGCCCCTTACGGCCGCCACGAGCGGCCCGGTTGGGGTCCCACAATCCCTGCGCGATTGGGGTGGATTCTTATGGAATCCCCCGGCATTATTGTCATGACTGTCTTCTTCGGCATTGGGGCTTCGGGATGGAATCTTGCGGACCCCGTGGGGATCATTTTTTACATTTTATGGATCGGTCATTATATTCATCGTAGCTGGGTCTGGCCGGCGCGCGCCCAAATTACAGGCAAAAAAATGCCTGTCAGTATTATCTTCTTTGCCATTGGATTTAACAGCGTCAATTCCTGGATTAATGCGGAATGGCTCTTTAGTCTCCATCACCCCTACCCCATTGAGTGGCTATACAGCCCCCAGTTCATTGTAGGCGTGATTCTATTTATTGCTGGAATGGGTATTAACATTAAGGCTGATGATATGCTTTTTTCGCTCCGCAAAAAGGGAACAATTAATTATAAAATTCCTCGAGGTGGGTTATTTCAATGGGTATCCTGCCCAAATTATTTTGGTGAAATTCTTGAATGGTTTGGATGGGCATTGGCAACCTGGTCACTGGCCGGCCTTGCTTTTGCGCTTTGGGCCGTTGCGAATCTTGTCCCTAGGGCTCGATCACATCATAAATGGTATTTGGAAAACTTTATAGACTATCCCAAGGACCGCCAAGCGTTGATTCCAAAGATATGGTAAAAAATAATTGAAGTCGTTTTTCTTAATCTCCCTTCGTTTAATCTTTCAGGATATGATCAACCAACTTTTTAGAAGACAGTCCCTGAACAAGAATTGAAAAGGCTACTACAATATAAGTTACTGCTAAAATCAAAGGTTTTTCAGGTACATCGGGAATACTTAAAGCAAGCGCTATCGAGATTCCACCGCGCAATCCGCACCAGGTCATTGCCTTAGAAGCACCCTTTACCAGATTGGCTCTCTCTCTCATAATTGTTATAGGGGTGACTACACCAATAAATCGTATACATAGTATGATCGGTATTATAATTATTCCAATTAATAAATAATTAAGGCTAAATGAAATCACAAGAATTTGTATGCCAATCAATACAAATAAAACAGCATTTAAAAATTCATCAATAAGCCCCCAAAAAGAAAATAATTGTTTATGCGTAACCTCTGACATTGCAAACACCTTACCGTGATTACCGATAAATAAACCGGCAACAACCATGGCCAGGGGCCCTGATAAATGTAAGAAATATGCTAACGAGTATCCACCCATAACTAAAGATAATGTTAGTAAAATTTCAACGGCATAATTATCAATACTTTTTAATAATCGATAAAATATATATCCCAATACAAGCCCATACACAACACCACCCAAAGCCTCTTCTATAAATAAAAGAAAGATTTCACTTACATTAATATGAGAATGATCACTCCCCGTTGCTAATGAGAGTATAACTGTAAAAACAACAACACCAACGCCATCATTAAATAGTGATTCCCCGACTATTGTTGTTTCTAGTGATTTTGGAGCGCTTGTTTCCTTTAATATCCCAAGCACAGCGATAGGATCGGTTGGAGATATTAATGCTCCAAAAAGCAAGCAATATATATAATCAATTTGAAGCCCAAATATTGGCAATAAATAGTAGACTAAGGATCCAACTACAATTGTCGAAAAAACAACTCCCAGAGTAGCTAAAACAGCTATTAAGGTTTTTTGCTCAAATAAATCATTTATATCAACATGTAAAGCTCCCGCAAATAATAAAAAAGATAACATCCCTCCCATTAAGGCTTTATTAAAATCAATACTATCAATAAGCGAAATTGAAAAAGAAATAATACTTGGATTAATATATCCAGAAAGATAAACAATGAAAGATAAAATAAGCGATAGCCCCATGAGACCTATCGTTGTAGGAAGTTTTATATACTTAAAGTTTATATACATTAGTAAGGCTGAAAGCGTTACCAATATTGACGCTATATCAAAAATATTCATTTGTTATTGAAAATTATTATAGACAACTATTTAAAATGAAGCGTATAAAATAATAATTAATAGAGGCTGCACTGAGTGATCTGTGTAAATCAATTTTTTTGTACAATCAGCACGGGGGCAGTTACAAGGTTTGAGATCCCCTCATCAATAGAATCCATAATATGAGATTTGAATGTATTCATTTTTCGGTGCCCTATAATAATTAAATCCATATTCTGCGCATATTTGTTTATTATTTCTGATACACTTTCTCCGTTTTCAATAATAATATTAATTTTATTCAATATTTTTTCAAAACCATATGCTGTTATTTTTTCTCTTATTGCGTCTTCGTCAATATGCTTAGCAATCTTTCCTTTTGGTTGACTCAGAGCAGGCTGGTTAACATGGATAATTGTTAATTGTGCATTTAATTTTTCTGTAAAAAACACTGATTGACTAATAACGGGCCTTTCATCGCCACGGAAAACCAGTGCTACCATTATATTAAACGGCTTAAAATTCATTTTTAAAGTTAAAATATTTCAATGAATAAAATTGATATTATTATTGATGAGGTTTTTCCAGCCGGAAGCCATTCGGTACATTGGAATGGTAATCATTTCCCATCGGGCATTTATTTCTGCCAACTTCAAGCGGGATCAACAATCAAAGTAAATAAACTTATGTTAATTAAATAGAAGGGGAATTAAATTGTTTTATTCTCTTGAACATGCCCTTTTTCAAAAATATATATTGACATTTATTATTGTGGGGTCGTAGAATTAAACACACGCGTAAATAACGAATAAAAACAAGTTAGGAGTACGTTATGCAAAAAGGAAGTGTAAATAAAGTGGTGTTGGTTGGACACCTGGGTGGCGATCCGGAAACACGGTTTACGCCGTCAGGCACAGCCGTGGCCAACTTCAATCTGGCAACCAATCAAACCTGGCGTGATGCCAACGGTGAACTTCAGGATAAAACTGAATGGCATCGTTGTGTTATGTTTGGTAAATCTGCGGAAATGTCTGGTGAACTCTTGAAAAAGGGTCAACTATGCTATCTGGAGGGAAAACTCCAGACCCGTAATTGGGAAGACAAGGATGGGGTAAAAAGATATACCACAGAAGTCATCTGTGATATATTTACCATGCTTGGGCGCAGAATTGATAATCAAAACGAACAAGGACAGAATCAAAACGAACAAGGACAGAATCAAAACGAACAAGGACAGGCCGCGCCTGTTGGTGCCGATGGCGATGATGAGGACGACCTACCATTCTAATCGATCCTGAATGCAAGATGATTAAAAAGCCCTGCTTACGCGGGGCTTTTTTAATTTCTAATTATAATAATATAATAAATTGACTGTATACATTAAACTTTGAGTGATTAATTGGGTAACTGTGATTAAAACAAATAGTGTTTTCTTGCTTGACTATTAGAGGACAGGTAGTAATGGTGGTGACAACCAAGGATGGTTGTCGAACAAATGACTAATTACCACTAAGATAAAATCCCTTAATTTCTTTAAACTACTGACACTTATTTTACTCATAAATTTGGATATTAAAATGAAAACAGAACAACTTCAGTCTTATTTAGATCAATTCTGGGATAATGAAATCATACCTACATTAACGGAATATATCAAAATTCCCAATAAATCACCGGCATTTGATCCGGATTGGGAAAAGACCGGTCATATGGAAAAGGTTCTCAATTTAGCCATTAAATGGACCGAGAAACATCGACCAAAAGAAAGCACGCTGCATATAAAACGATTGCGTGGGCGGACACCGGTTATTATGGTTGAAATCCCAGGAGAACGGGAAGGCAATATCCTTATGTATGGTCATTTGGATAAACAGCCGGAGATGGAAGGCTGGAATGAAGGGTTTGGCCCGTGGGAGCCCGTGATGAAAGACGATAAACTCTACGGTCGCGGCGGTGCCGATGATGGCTATGCATTGTTTGCATCAATTGGAACAATAAAAGCACTTAAAGATCAGGGGATTGCCCTCCCTCGAATTGTAATTTTAATTGAATTTTGTGAAGAAAGCGGTTCCCCAGATCTCCCTTATTATATAAATGAATATGCTGATATTATTGGGAAGGTAGATTTGGTTGTTTGTTTGGACTCGGGCGCCGGTAACTATGAACAATTTTGGACCACCGTATCATTGCGGGGAATGGTTGCCTGTGAACTCAGGGTGGATGTCCTGAAAGAAGGTGTCCATTCCGGCAGTGCCAGCGGATTGGTGCCATCCTCTTTTCGCATTCTGAGACAATTACTTTCCCGGATTGAAGATGAGGTTTCCGGGGAAATTATAGTGGATGCCCTCCAAACCAATATTCCCGATCATCGCATTGATGAGGTGAAAAAAATGGTGTCGGCGCTGGGCGGCAAAACAGAGGCCTTTCCCTGGCATGGAAAAATGGCCCCTTCCACGGAAGACCCGGTAGAGGGAACTTTGCGGCGCACCTGGACGCCCACCCTTTCTTATGTGGGAATGGGTGGCATCCCTGCCGTGAAAGATGGGGGAAATGTGCTTCGACCATATACAATATTGAAACTTTCGTTTCGTTTACCACCAGATGTGGACTGCCACATAGCTATGGCAGCCATCGATAAAGTATTAAAAAATGATCCCCCATCTGACGCAACTGTTCATTTGAAATGGGAAGAGCCTGCCAATGGCTGGAATGCCCCCAAACTCTCTTCCTGGCTTGATTGTGCCATTCAGGAAGCGTCAGAATCATTCTATGGCAAACCGGCTTTGGCTATGGGAGAAGGAGGGACTATTCCTTTTATGGCCATGCTCGGTGAAAAATTTCCGGAAGCGCAATTTGTGATTACAGGCGTGCTGGGCCCTGAATCAAACGCCCACGGACCGAACGAGTTTTTACATATTCCGTTTGCCAAAAAACTCAGCGCCTGTATTGGATATATTTTGAATCAATTCCCCCAATGAGTTGAGTGTCCGGACCAAACTTGATTTATTGAAACCGCGGCCAAAGTGGGTGCGATATTGGGCAACTTATTTTGGATTGTTGCTCGGTTCCCTTGTGGCAAAGGTCACTGTCCGCGGGCGACATCACCTGCCCAAAGAAGGACCATTTATTATTGCCATTAATCATTTTAATTTAGTGGATCCCCCTTTTGTGATTTATGCTGTACGTCGACCAATTAATTTTCTCGCAGCAAGCGATCAAATTATAGATTGGTATAATTACTGGGCCATTTGGCTATATGGTTTCATACCAACAAACCGTATGCGCCTTGCACCATCCACAATTAAATCTTCAAAAAAAGCCCTTTTGAATAAGGAAATACTCGCAATTTTCCCTGAAGGCGACACCCTTTCAAATGAGTTGCGACCAGCAAAAGATGGTGTGGTTTATCTATCCGCAACCATGCAGGTTCCAATCGTACCGATTGGTATTGATGGGAATATTGGGAATGTTTGGTCAAGTCTTTTGCGGGGTGTTCGACCCAATGTCCGGATTAATATTGGAAAACCATTCGGCCCCTATTCTTTGCCGAAGGACCGAACCAAAAAAGCAGATGCTCTCAAAGAAATTGGGGATAGGGTTATGTGCCGAATTGGTGCTCTCCTTCCAGATGAATTCCATGGGGTGTACCGGGGACATTCATTCATAGAGAAATTTCGATTACAAAATAAATTGTAGGGGTTCCATTTTTCATCCCCCGGATCATTAATGTTTTGTTACTAAAATATACAATCCGACCAAAGTAACCCCGCCGCCAATAGCCATTCGCCAAAAACTCATTGCAACCGGGGATACATCCGGCATCATCCTTGCAAAAATGGATGCAGTGCTAATGCATATTAATGCTAGGGCGAGAATCATATTCATCCGGCTTCCCATTGTGGAAAATATGAATAGAAAAACGCACTTTCATTATGTTTCCTTGTTTCAATTCCTTATAAATTGGGGGCTTGAAATCAATAGGAATATTTCACATGTCACAGACAAAACAACGACATTATTTAATTGTAGTCCTCATCGTTATTGGCTTTTTGGCCTTATTGCGGTGGCAAGCGGTGATTAACAATCCCACATTAGTTGACGGGAGTGCAAATGAACAAATTTTGCCGAAAGAGAGCCATTTTAAAAATTTGCGGCAACTCACGTTCGGGGGTGAAAATGCAGAGGCGTACTTTAGTTCTGATAGCAAAAAACTGATTTTTCAATCCCACGATGGCCGAGGTCTCTGTGATCAAATTTATATTATGGATATTGAAAGCGGTAAATCTGAAATGGTATCCACTGGAGATGGTGTCGCTACCTGTGCATATTTTCAATATCCTGGAAATGAAAAAATTGTTTATGCTTCCACCCACCATGTGGATAAAGCCTGCCCGCCGCCGCCGGATTATAGTCTGGGCTACGTATGGAAACTGCATGAAGGGTTTGATATCTTTAGAGCCAATCCGAATGGCAGCGCCTTGGAACAACTTACACAAGAAGCGGGCTATGATGCGGAAGCCACCATCGCTGAAGACGGAAGCCGTATTGTTTATACATCCTTGGTTTCTGGTGATTTAGAAGTCTGGACCATGAATACGGACGGATCCGATAAACGGATGCTCACGAATAAACTTGGCTATGACGGGGGACCGTTTTTTAGCCATGACGGTAAAAAAATCGTCTGGCGTGCTTTTTATCCCGAAACAGAAAAAGAAATTTCCGATTATAAAAAATTAATCGCCGACAGCATGATTCGTCCCATGAATCTGCAGGTTAGAGTCATGAATACGGATGGAACTGGAAAGGTTCAAGTCACCCACAACAAGGGTGCTAATTTTGCACCCTTCTTTTATCCCAATGATGAGCGCATTGTCTTTTGCTCCAACAAAGCCGATCCAAAGGGTCGAAATTTTGATCTTTGGGCCGTGAATGTTGATGGAACCAATATGGAACAAATTACATATTTTGACGGTTTTGACGGTTTTCCCATGTTCAGTCCCAATGGAAAATATTTTGTTTTTTCCTCCAACCGAAACCAGGCCAAACAGGGTGACACCAATATATTTATTGCTGAATGGATCGATTAATACCCCTATTTGTATTTTCCTTTTTATGGGCCGGGCCGCAAGACTCAGTACTATCTGCAATTAAATCTGACGCCTTAAAAAAAGGTATACCCGAGTCGTTTTTAAATGAAACTTTTTCTCATAGCGGCATCGAAATTCACAATAAAATTTTAGATCGTTTTGCGAAACCATACGAAAAGAAAAGTTGGACCGACTACCGTAAATTATTTGTCACAGATTCCCGGATTCAAAAGGGATCGGATTTTTATGCTCAGCATAAAAACAATCTCAATGCTGTTGCCAGCCAAATTAGTATGGATCCATTCCTTATTTTGAGTATTGTTGGTGTGGAAAGCAATTACGGCCGACACCGGGGGCAGTTTACTGTTTTTAATGCCTTATATACCCAAATAGCAAAAATGCCCCGACGGAAAAAATGGGCGACCAAAGAAATGATTGCTTACCTTGAATATTGTTATGCAGACAGTATTCCACCCCATTCAATCAAGGGATCCTATGCGGGCGCTTTTGGATATGGACAATTTATTCCATCCAGTTTTAATGCCTTTGCCGCCGATGGAAATGGTGATGGCGTCCGTCAACCATATGCGTGGGCTGATGTCTTTGCAAGTGTGGGAAATTATTTAGTGAAAAATGGTTACCCTGTTTCAAATAACGCTGATACAAAACAGGTGTATAAATCAGTCTATACTTATAATCGCGCTGATAATTATGTCAAGGCTGTTTTAGAATTGCGAGATAAATTAAAGAAAAATATTCTTAAAGAGTGACTTTCAGGGATAATACTTTTTCCCCTCTTTTAATTTTTACCTCAACTACATCCCCGGATTTCAGTTCTCCCAAGCGATACATATAATCGTAAATATTTTTGATTTCTTTACCACCAATTTCAATAATAACATCGCCCTTCTTCATCCCTGCTTTTCCGGCCGGGCCTTCTTTTTTCGCTCCGTCAATTTCCATGCCTTCTTCTTGGCTGCCATAAGATGGTATAACACCAAAAGTAACTTTGAAACTTCTCCTTGTTTGGTTTGGCTCTTTTGGACCTGCTTCAGTAAAAGCTGGTTTTTCATCAAGACTACTTAATTTAATGGTCAAATCATAAACCAAATCAACAATCTGTTTTTCACCTATCGCATTAATGTGTTCCCAGTCATCGCTAGGCTTATGATAGTTTTCATGGGTGCCGGTGAAAAAGAAAAGAACGGGAACATCGTTTATATAAAAGCTGGCGTGGTCGCTGGGCCCGTACCCTTCTGGACTCATTTTTAGTTGCATTTCTTTCTTTTCATTCACGTCATTTAAAAGTGTTTCAAACCCCGGTGAAGTCCCTGTACCGCCAATGGTCACTTTATTGTCAGACATGCGCCCTATCATATCCATATTAATCATGGCGATCACAGATGATAAATCTATCGTAGGATTATTCACATAATACTTGGAGCCTAAAAGACCCTCTTCTTCTGCATTATATGCCATTAGTATAATGGATCGTTTGAGCAATTTTTTATTGAATGATAGTTTTTCAGCTAATTCCAATATGCCCGCAATCCCGGAAGCATTATCATCGGCACCATTATGAACCACTGCCGAATCCGGGGCTAATGATCCTGATCCGCTTCCGCCATATCCCAAATGATCAAAATGAGCACCAATAACGATATATTCATCTTTTAAAACCGAATCGCTTCCTCGTATCATACCTAGAACATTAGGCACTTCGACTATTTCTTTTTTTAGACTGACTTCAGCGTTTACCCTTTGGGTAATTGGAAATGAGTTCGGTGCTAATTTTTCGTCCAATTCTTTTTGAAGGATTTCCAATCGCCCACCAACCAAACCATCTGCAATTGATCGGGAAATATGCAATACTGAAATTCCAACTGCCGTCGAATTGGGTGAATGTTTTAAGGGAATTAATTTATCATCATCCCCTGCTTGATTCACAAATAGAATCCCAGCAGCTTTATTGTCTCTGGCAAGCATGGCTTTTTTTCGGAGGGGTGTATGTTTGGCGAAATCGGAATGGGGACTATCACTATCTGGGCCATCTATAAATACCAAAACCCACTTCCCTTCCACATCACTATTTGCATAGTCGTTCCACTGAATGGAATCATCAATACTAAAGCCATATCCAGAAAAAACAATATCTGATTCCACAGCGGAACTGGAAGAAAATTCTAATGGAATATAATCTATCCCCTTTTCATGGGCGGTGCCGTCAATTTCTAATTGGTTTACTTCGCCATAATCAATTCCGACTATAAACTCGAATGGCTGCAAAAATCCATTGGACCCGGCTGGCTCAAGTCCATCTTTTTTAAAATGATTCACAATATATTCAATTGCTTCTTGAGATCCTTTTGATCCGGGGAATCGGCCTTCGCGTTTATCATCAGATAGATATTTTATGTGATCTAATATTTCATTCGCCGTGATTTCCGGATTAAGATTCTCTGCTGGTGATTGATTGGATACTAGACTGCAGCCGGCGAAAATAACCAGCCCCAATGTAAAGCTAAAAATAAATCTGTGTTTCATAATGTTAAAATTCCTGTTAATTATTTATTGAAAATTTACTGAGAATCATATGCTTCCGAAATAAAATGAATGGTAATTTTACAGCTATTTAAAACCAATGACAGAAACAAAAACCAACCAGATTACAATTGTGGTTCAACCCAACTATATACCGGAGCGGTCCGATCCTTCGCGCCCGGTCTTCTTTTTTGCCTATCATATTACCATCACAAATGAAGGAAATGAACCGGTACAGCTTAAAAACCGTTATTGGCACATCACGGATGGGAATGGCAATATTGAAGAAGTGAGGGGCCCCGGAGTCGTTGGAAACCAGCCCCACTTAAAGAGTGGGGAATCATTTGAATATACCAGTTTTTGCCCCCTACCAACCGAATTTGGCGTGATGCATGGTCATTTTGAAATGATATATGATAATGGGAAAAAATTCAATGCAAAAATTTCTCCCTTTCGGCTATCGGTCCCTTATTCTGTCAATTAAACCCAAACAATACTAATGACAAATAATACAAAAATAATTGCAACCATCGGTCCTGCCTGCGACGATAAAAAGACCTTACAATCCATGGTGGATTCCGGTGTGAATGTATTTCGACTAAACATGTCTCATGGTGATGAGTCTTCCAAACAAAAATTATATAATTTGGTCAAGTCCCTTTCTCATAAAAATGGAGAACGCCCATGTATCCTTGCCGATTTGGCGGGACCAAAAATTCGCATTACAGATGTGGTGCCAAATTTTGTTTTAGAATCGGGACAACTGATTTCCATTACCAATGAAAAGGACGCAGATAGGAGTCATATCCGCGTTACAGAAGGGGTTGGTTTTGCCGATATTAATAAAGGGGATACTATATTAATTAATGATGGCCGAATCCAATTGGAGGTTATAGATGCCATTTCTGAAAATACCATTAAATGCCAAACAAAAATTGGTGGATTGGTTGAACCAAGAAAAGGAGTCAACTTCCCTGGAATCACTTTAAATGTTCCACCCTTAACCGATCAGGATAACGTGGATTTAAAAATGGCTTTAAAAGAAGGGGCTGATTGGATTGCGCTCTCTTTTGTACGCTCAGCTAATGACGTGAAGGAAGTTCATGCCATTATGGATGAAGCAGGTAAGCGACTACCCGTCATGGCGAAAATTGAAAAATGGGAAGCGCTGAATAATGTAGAATCCATTGCTGAATCCTTTGATGGTATTATGGTCGCCCGTGGTGACTTGGGGGTTGAAATTCCTGCGGAACAGGTTCCTATCGCTCAAAAACAAATGATAGACGTGTCTAGGTCTATAGGGAAACCAATCGTCATTGCCACCCAACTTTTGGAATCCATGATTGATAACCTCACCCCCACGCGGGCAGAGGTAAGCGATATTGCCAACGCTGTTTTTGATGGGGTTGATGCATTGATGGTGACCGGGGAAACAGCCATGGGAAAATATCCCGTGGAAGTAATTCAGGTATTAAACCGGGTGATTGGTGAATCAGAGCAGGTCCTGCCTTCACAACAAAAATTCTTACCAGAAATGGTAACCAAAACAGCGGATGCAATTAGTCATGCAGTCTGCGAAATTGCTCTAGACTTAAATATCAATGTGGTCATGACCATGACACATAGCGGTAGCACCGCTCTGATGATCGCGCGCTATCGTCCCAAAACAAACCTGTTCGCCCTTACACCGTTCGCACACATCGTCCGACGCCTTCAGTTGGTGTGGGGAGTTGTGCCCATTAAGGTGGATAAATACGACAATGTTGACGAAGTTCCTGATGTGTGTAAAGCTGTTTTAGACAAAATAGAACTCATCGAAAAAGGCGAACGTTTTATCATCACAGGTGGTGTGCCCATGGGCGTAGCGGGCACCACCAATTATTTATCCGTTCAGACATATTAGATAAATTTTTAGAGGAGGTTTCTATGCATTCAATTAAACTGGGTTTTATTGCGTCTATTTTTTCAATGGCCTTTGCCCAAAATTCAGCAATCCACATGGATTGCTGTTCTGTCCCCGGATTCTTACCAAACGATCCTGTGGCCGACATGGCCGAGCCTAAACAGGATAAAAAAGAATGGGATGTGAACGAAAGCCACGGCCCTACAAAAACGATTGAATTCACAACATCAGAAGGCACTTGGATGAGCCTGGATGTTTCACCTGATGGGCGAGAAATAATTTTTGACCTTTTAGGCGATCTCTATACTATGCCCCTATCCGGTGGAAAAGCAACCCGTCTCACAAGTGGGCCTGCCTGGGATATCCAGCCGGCCTACAACCCGGACGGTAAATCAATCGCATTCACATCTGATCGGTCCGGCGGTGACAATATCTGGATCATGAATCGGAACGGCTCGGACCCCAAACAGGTGTCTAAAGAATCTTTCCGATTATTGAATAACCCGGTTTTTACGGCAGATGGGAATTATATAATCGCCCGTAAACATTTTGTAAATACACGATCATTAGGCGCCGGAGAAATGTGGCGTTATCACATCAGTGGCGGTAAAGGCGTCCAAATTAACAAAAGACGAAATTGGCAACATGATGCCGGTGAGCCGGATGTTAGTGCAGATGGGCGATATCTCTACTATTCCCAGGATGTCAGCCCCGGGAATACATACCAATATAACCGCGATCCTTACGGACAAATTTATGCGGTTCACCGTATTGATTTAGAAACAGGTGAAAAAACAACAGCAACTGGCGGCCCCGGTGGCGCAGCCACACCGCAAATTTCTCCCGATGGGAAACAATTGGCTTTCGTCAGACGGGTGGGTTTAAAGACTGCTCTTTTCGTAAAAGATATTACGTCCGGTAATGAACGAATGCTTTTTGACAATCTCAATCGGGATGCCCAGGAAACATGGGCTATCTTTGGCGTTCACCCGGGATTCAGCTGGACCCCAGATGGGAAAAATATAATCATTACTGCAAAAGGCGGTTTCTGGAATGTGACCGTTACCAATACAAACATAAAAGCAATTCCATTCATAGCCGAGGTTGAGCAAGAAATTACAAAACCATTTACCATAAAAAATAAAGTGGGCGGGGATGATTTTAATGTTAAAGTGGTGCGCCATACTCGTGTAAGTCCCAACGGAAAGAAAGTTGTATTTAATGCGTTAGGGAAGCTCTACCTTGCCAATGCAGACGGCTCAGGGCGAAAACGCCTGACAAAGCAGCACAATGGGTTGGAATATGCTCCTGCTTGGTCACCTGATGGAAAGCAGATTGCCTTCACTACTTGGTCCGATAAACAAAAAGGCCGGTTAGCAGTAATCAGCGCAAATGGTGGGAAACCCAAATTTATGAATGTATCGGCTGGCCATTATTTTAATCCATCATGGTCTACGGATGGTTCACAGCTTGCCTATCGACGTGGCGGTGGGTCATGGATCCGCGGAAGAGATAATTCTGCCAAAACAGGTATTTATACAATTACGGTAAAAGGCGGCAAACCAAAGTTGGTAACAAAGAATGGGTCTGAGCCCCGCTTTACCGCCAATAATTCCCGCATTATGCTTATGGGGAGTGAGGACAAGAAAACCGCTCTATACAGTGTAGATATGAATGGTCAAGATCGCCGCGTATTGGCCACATCCAAGTATGCCAACCGGATTATTCTGTCACCCAACGAAGATTGGGTCCTCTTTGATTATCGGTTCCATGTGTATGCGGCGCCTTTTTCTAAGATTGGCAAAGCCATAGACCTTGAGCCAAAAACTGCCAGTGTGCCGGTTAAACAATTGACAGCAGGGAGTGGCTTTGAGCCCCATTGGTCGGACAATAATTCCATCCACTGGACATTGGGTTCGGAACTATTCAGCACTAATTTAAAAGATTCCTTTACTTTTGTTCCCGGTGCGCCAGATTCACTGCCCAATCCTGTTGAATCCGGGATCAATTTAGGCTGGACGGCCACGGCACCCGCACCAAAAGGACTCGTTGCCATAACCGGTGCAACCATCATTACAATGGATGGAGATGAGGTGATTGAAAATGGGATAATCCTCATTGAGAATAACCGCATTAAAAAAGTGGGGACCAGCAAAACAAAAATTCCGAAGGAAGCTAAAATGGTGGATGCCTATGGCAAGACCATCATCCCCGGTCTTGTAGATGTTCACGCCCATATGGGCCTAGAATGGGACGGCCTTTCATCAGAACAAAACTGGCATTATCTTGCCAACCTCGCTTTTGGTGTTACCACGACACACGACCCCAGCAGGGACACAGAAATGGTTTTCGCTAATTCTGAATTGCAAAAAGCCGGGAAACTTCTGGCCCCACGCATTTATTCCACCGGCACTATATTATATGGGGCAGTTACAGGCTTCACAGCAGAAGTGAATTCATTCGACGATGCCAAACGAGCCTTAAAACGGATTAAAGCATTTGGAGGCTTTTCGGTAAAATCATATAATCAGCCCCGCCGGGAGCAGCGGCAGCAGATCCTGAAGGCCGCCAGAGAATTGAATATGCATGTCTATCCAGAAGGCGGCTCAACCCTGCAGCATAATCTGAACATGGTTGCGGACGGCCATAATGGAATCGAACATTCTATTCCCGTTTCTCCATTATATAAAGATGTCCTCACCCTTTATGGTGAAAGTGGTGTTAGCTATACCCCCACTCTCATTGTGAGCTATGGCGGCCTTTGGGGCGAAAATTATTGGTATTCAAAAATGAATGTTTTTGAACATGTGCGCCTCCAATCATTTATGCCCCAACAAATGCTGGACCAAAAACGGCGACGGATGAAAATAGAAGAAGACGATTGGAATCATATTGAAAATGCAAAAGCCGCCAAGGCTTTATCCGATGCAGGTGTTAAGGTGAACAATGGTGCCCATGGGCAAATTCAGGGGATGGGTGTCCACTGGGAAATGTGGATGATGGTCCAAGGCGGCATGAGCCCTATGGCGGCGTTGAAAGCATCAACCATTAACGGCGCTGAATATTTAGGGATGGGTGACGATCTTGGTTCAATTGAAGAAGGAAAATTGGCTGATATTGTCATCCTTGGTAAAGACCCCTTAAAAAATATTCAAAATTCTGATTCGGTAGAAATGGTCATGATAAATGGCCGGCTTTATGATGCTACCACGATGAATGAGGTGGTAACGGGGAATACAAAACGGAGACCGCTTTGGTGGGAAAATTAATCAAAGACCTATAAAGCATTTAACTGAACCCAGCCCTTCGTTTCGTGAAGCCCCCCAAGGTGGGGACTTATATGCCGGGTTAAAAATAAAATAAAAAAACAGAAGGAAATAAAATGAAGATCATACAACATATCTTTTTAATTACGATTGGAATGCTGATCGGGGGTTGCAGCAATGATGCGGCTCTAAAAAAACAGGCCTACGAACTGGCCCATAAATTCATCATAACCGATGGCCATATTGATGTGCCATGGCGGCTGAATGACGGTTATGAAGATTTGTCAGTCCGCACCGAAACCGGTGATTTTGATTATGTCCGAGCTGTAGAAGGTGGGTTGGATGCTCCCTTCATGTCTATCTATGTCCCTTCTTCATATCAGGAAACCGGTGGGGCAAAAGAAAAAGCAGATTCGCTGATTGACTTGGTCCATCAGATTGCGAATGACCATCCCGATAAATTTGAAGTGGCATACAGTGTCGCCGATGTTAACCGTATTTTTTCCAATGGTAAAATTGCCCTCCCAATGGGGATGGAAAATGGTGCTCCCATTTTAGATGATCTAAGCAATGTGCAGTACTTTTACGATCGGGGGATTCGCTACATTACCCTCACCCACGCCAAGGACAACCTCATTTGTGATTCATCTTACGATACTACAGGCACATGGGGCGGCTTAAGTCCGTTTGGCCGGAAAGTGGTTAAAGAAATGAATCGAGTGGGCATCATGGTGGATATTTCACACGTGACGGACGAAGTGATCAACCAAGTATTGGATATGACAGATGTACCTGTGATAGCGTCCCATTCTTCTTGCCGACATTTTACACCGGGGTGGGAACGGAATATGGGTGATGAAGAAATTAAACGTTTAAAAGAAAACGGCGGTGTGATTCAAATAAATTATGGTTCTTCTTTTATCACACAGGCTTCTTTAGAAAAAGGTGAAGAAAACCGGGAAAGAATAATGGCCTATGCCAAAGAAAATAATCTCAAAAGAGGCGACGAAGTGTTAACAACCTTTGCAAAAAAGATCAATGCGAAAAACCCTGTTTATGCTGACATATCTGATGTTGTAGACCATTTTGACCGGGTAGTGGCATTAGCAGGAATAAATCATGTGGGCATTGGATCGGACTATGATGGTGTGGGGGATTCCCTTCCCTACGGATTGAAAGATGTGGCTTCTTACCCCAACCTTATTTTTCATCTATTGAAGCGGGGTTATTCTGAAGAAGATATTGAGAAAATTTGCTATAAAAACGTGTGGCGTGTTTGGTCAGCGGTGGAACAGGCAGCTGCTCAATAGAGGGACTTTACCCAACCCGATTCCCTAATTGACAAGGCATCGCCCAGCTGGGCTGCCGCTTCAACCTGAACCACATTCCGCTGTCCTAATAAAACACAGCCCGTAGGCACATCCGTTAAAAGGGCGTCGACCAAGCCATGCATCACCGGTTGGGGGTGATCGGAAAAGCGCTCCTCCAGCTTTACTTTATTGGCTTGCATTTTATCAATCATGTTTTGGTCGGCGAAGTCTTTAACGGTCGTACGAAAGTCTCCAGATTCAAAAGTGGCCGGTTTAGTATATTTTCCTGTTAATAAGCCATGCTTAATGGGTGAAAAAAAACAAATACCTAAGTTGTTTGATTCCACATAGTCCTTTAACCCCGTTGTGGCATAAGTATCGTCCATTACATTTCGGTAGGGTTGAATCACATCAGGGTCACATCGTTCAATAAATTTCATCACTTTATCAGAAAACCAATCGGACAGTCCGATAAAACGCGTTTTCCCTTCTGCTTGGAATCGGCGTATTGTTTCTACCGCATCGTCGAAATACTGCTCTTGTTTCCCAAAGTTGCAATGATGGAGATACATAAGATCAACACAATCCGTTTTTAAATTTTTCAGAGATCGTTCCATATTAGCCCGCATATGTTCTGGGTGATACCAATGGTTATGGGGGCCCATATCCCAACCCACTTTTGTAGCGATAAAAATATCATTTCTGGGAATTTCATCCCACATAGCGCCAATAATTTGTTCGGATCTTCCATCACCATAAACGTCTGCAGTATCCCAATGGTTGATGCCAACACTAAATGCTTTTTGCAATGCGGTGCGGCTATCCGAATCCTCTTGACCCGCCCAGCCAATCGGCTGGTTTTCCCCCACGGTATTGGCGCCGCCATATGACCATGTTCCCAAGCTGATTCGGGATACTTTTTCTCCCGTTCTGCCTAAAATTGTATATTCCATTTTTATCCTTTTATTGAATTGTGAAAGTTACGGAAACTCCATCCTGATTATGTCAGCACGATTTCAAATTATCGATATTGGACATCGGGGTTATTCGCTTGATCGGGCCCTGTCTGAACTGGAGTCGGCGGTGAGTGACTGCGTTTTTGGCGGTAAAACCCGGGCCATCAAGGTTATTCATGGCCACGGGACCGGTGCCTTAAAGCGTGGTGTGCGAGAATGGTGCGAAGATCAGACGGGTCGATTTCAAGCCGTGATTATTGGAGAAAACTATGATTTATTTGACCCCAAATCTGCAAGAATGCGTGCCGACTGTGGATCACCTCGAGATCCGGACCTTGGGCGCAGAAATGGTGCTGTCACTTATATTTGGCTCTGGTGATTTGACCAAAGGGCTCCTTGCTTGTAAATTGTATTTATCTATATGACTGAAGAATACACTCAATACGACCACCTCTTCAAAAATGTGATTCCAAATGCCATTAGCGGTGTGCAGATTTTTGGCATGGATGATCCTTATGTAAAACTGCAGGATTATCAAAATGTAAATAACCTAGAAAATGGTATCTGGGAAGACCTGTTTGTAAACCTAGAGCTCCAACTGAATCAATATGTCTCCCGCGAATATTTGTTGGGTATGCGAACACTGCCCATCCCCCGGGATCGATTTCCAGAGTTTGAAGTAATCTCTCCCCTCATAGAAAACTCTACTGATTGGCAACTCATTCCTGTGGCCGGATTTTTATCGGAGGAATTATTCTTTGACCTCAATGCCCAACGAAAATTCCCAGTGACGGATATTATTCGAAAGTCCCCTCGTTTTGCAGAAAAATATGCCCATGTAGATATTCAAAACGATGCGGGCTATACGCCGGAACCAGATATATTTCATGATATTCAGGGGCATATTCCTTTTTTGATGAATAAAGCTTATGCTGACTACATGCATGGCGTGGGTCTCCTGGGAGATGAAATTCTGCGTGACGAACGGGGGTTGGGCCCTGAGCTTGTGGCCCATAATTTAAAACGGCTGCAGAACTTTGCCTGGTGGACCTATGAGTTTGGTCTCATTAAAAATACGGGGGAAAGCGATCGGCTTAGGCGGATTAAAAATGACATCGATTATGAAATTTACGGTGCTGGTATCATTTCATCTTTTGATGAAACCCTGAATGTGGTCCAGTGTGCCAAGGGCGAATTGAACCATTCTAAGTTTTTACCCTTTGATATTGAAGAAGTTGTTCTGACCCGCTTTGACTATAGTAAGATTCAAGATCGTTATTTTGTAATTAACGGAATGGAGGATATGTATCGTGACTTTAAAGATAACCAAAAATTATTTTGGTTTGAGGGTTAATTCAACAATTAAGGTTTCATTCGGTTGAAAAAATTTAAAATTATTCCTTTCTGTATAATGATGCTCCTTATATATAAGGGTTGTAGGCCGGTTTCATTTGCTACAAGAAACCCTGAATTATTAATCACCATGGGCGATTCATTGTTGCTTGCCCATCCAGATGATACAGATCTTAGAACCGCAATCATTGATGCCCGGTTAGCTCTGGCAAAATCAAAAAACAGTCTTGATGAATACAAAAAAATACTGGAGATTGATCCAAAAAACAGTACGGCTCGATACCATATATATATGGCAAAGGGGGAAACCGATCATAAAAAAGGACATAAAAATGGCCAGTGGGATGCCATCCAATCTTTTGCTAAAGCAGCGGCAACTATTGATACAATGGGAGCACCTTATTATTGGACGGGGCGTGCATATGAGAAAAAGGATGAAATGGATTTTGAGCTTCCTCTTGAATCTTATGATAAAGCACTCTCCCTTTATCTTTCAAGTGAAATGCGTGCAAAGGTAAAATTAGCACAGGATAGTTTATTACAACGTAAAAAAACCTATGAGGACTTTTGGAAATGACGTAATAAGTTTCCACTTTCTCCTCAAAGATTTCACTGATATTTTTGACTTGATTCGAGAACAGAACATAGCTAAACTTTCGTACCTAATGACTCAAGTCTTTAGGTGCCACACAATCCGAGGTAAAGATAAATGGCAAAAAGAACCAAATTTAATAAACTATTCATTGGGATGGTTTTCACCCTTTTGGTAACAACATTATTCGCACAAAAACCCCGAAATATTTCGGGAACCCTTGTTGATGCTGCGGGGAATGGTATCGTTAAAACTACGGTTTTACTTTTAGGTGAAGATGGGACCGAAGTTCAGCGAACAGAAACATCAAAAAAACGACTGGGGCGAGGCGGAGGCAATTTTGAATTCAAAAAGGTATTGCCCGGCAATTATACATTGGAATCTGACGCAGGTGATGCGGGAAAGCTAAGTTCACCGGTTGAGGTTTCTGATAAAAATGTTAAACTGGGAGATCTCCAATTATCATCTGATGCACCGCCACCAAAGGTTGTAACGGCCGAAAACGCACAGGAGCCCCCACCCGATGCTGTAGAATTCACACCAGACCCCGGCAAAGATTATATTCTCAATGAACTCAGTTTTGAAATTAAGAAAATGACTGCTGAGCTAAAATACCTCAATGAAGAATTAGAAAATTTAAAGGCGCTCAGCAAGATGTGGGTTAACCCCCTTGCCATTTACTCCAAAGAAATTATTATGAAAAATGGTTCAACCGTTTTTGGTAAAGTGATTTATCAAGATGAGGAATCATTGAAAGTTGAAACGCTACTGGGTTACCTGATTATAAATCGAAAAGATGTGGTCAGGATGGTAGATAATGTGATTACAGAAGAACAGGCGGAATACGTGCCAGAGCAAGTGCGGGATAGCTATACGCCACCGCCCATGCCTAAACTTGCAGAACCTCAGTATACCTCTTCCGCAAGAGGTGCATCAAAAAGATACTCCGCCAACTGTGTGTTGGTAGGTAATATTACCGAAAAGAAAGATGTCCAAGGAAACTATGTCTTTACTGGTGAACTTAAAAATATTGGTGGGCGGAGAGCTGATTTTGTCAAAGTAGATTTTGTATTCCGTAAAAACTGGAGTGGTGAAACAAAAACGTTGACTACATTTGTGAGGGGTGGGTATCATACCTTTGATTCTGGAATCACAACAGATGCAACCTTGTTGCCCGGTGCAACGGGAGCCTTTGAACTTTATGTCCCCCATGACTTTGGGTCATTTATCGGTTACTCCTATGTCATTGACTGGGAAGAATACGAATAATGGGATTGGGTTCCCCGTTTAAACCGATAGTTAAAGGACTGACAACCCTTCTTATAATTTGTTCTCTTCCTGCTCAGGAGATACCTCTTTCAGAAATATTCTTTTTGGATCTTGGTATTGTTATTGAGCCGGCAAATAATTCTGAGACTTATTCCCGCTTTGTTGAAAAGCCTTCAAAAGAGGTATCCTTCAAAATAAAAAAAGTTGAAAGCGGCTCTGTCTATATGGCTTCCAGCAAAGAGTTACTTTCGACACTGGGACGGATAAACAACCGCATTGAACGACTGGAAAATTCCTTTAAATCAGACCTGGCTATACTGCGTCAGGAAAATGGGCAACTCAGACAAAGTCTGGTTGAATTAAAACGAGTCAAAACAAAACCAGCTCAACCAGCAATTGTTTCAAACCGCCCCGTTAAAAATTCAGAATTATCTACAAAAAAAGACATCAAACCATCGCCGGAAAAACCAATTTCCAAACCAACTTTGGATTTTAATCCGTCAATATACATGGCCGGCGTATTTGCTTATCAGCGGGAAGATTACCAAACGGCGCTGGATAAGTTTTCGATGCTTCATTTAAAAGGTGCCCCTAAAACAACAATTGAAAATGTTTTATACTGGGCCGCTGATTCGTATCAGCAAACGGGACAATATGAAAAGGCGCTATCTCTCCTGAATAAAATCACAGTTACGGGTGAATTAAGAATTGACGATGCGCTGGTGAAAAAAGGACTATTGCACCGAAAAATGGGTAATGAATCTTTAGCGATAATTGCCTTTGGAAATGTCGTATCACAGTACCCGGAGAGTGAATATTTCCGTTTGGCAAAAATGGAATTAAAACAAGTTGATGGTATCCAATGAAACAGCGGCGGCGCTTTTTATTATTATCCTTCATTGCCTTATCCACAATCTTTGGCGCAACCCGCGTTGCTTATCTAAGACCCGGACCCATGATGAAAATTCCATATACAACGGTAGGACCTTCTCCTTATTTGTTTATTGCGGGGTTTGGATCTGAGCTTCACAATTTATCCCCATTTAATACAGCTGGGGGTGCATACTTCAGTCTGGAAACGAATGGGTGGACATTTGGTTTTTCTACGGCACAGGGCGCCGACACCACCCGTCTTGCCAATCTGGAAATTTCAACTTATAAAGCACCTGTAGAGTTTGGGTTTCATCTCCAGCGTCGTGTATATGTACGAGAGAATATTGCATTTACAGTTGGCCTCCAAGATATTGTATTTGAAAATAATACCAAGGGCCTAAGCCTTGACCCAAAAGAATTATCCTTTTTTGGAATTGTAAGTAGCCAAAAGCAAATGGGACAATACAATATGAATACCTTTATCGGTTTTGGGACGGGCGGCTTTGGCGCAATCGATACGGTAAATACGGATACACTTACGGAAGAAATAACCGGAACAAATGCCGGTGTTTTTGCTGGTGCAATTATTAATACCCCTTATCTGGAAAAATGGGGTGGTGTAGATATTGTGGGTGAATTTGACGGGAATGGCATCAATGTGGGACTCCGCATCCCCCTTACCTCGGATTATCGCCTGAACCTAGGGTTCACCCACATAGAAAAATTACCTAAATGGAAAGATCGGTATTGGGAAGGCCACGCGGGCCTGACTATCGGTTTTGAAATCACAGCGCCCCGAGGGTCTGCCATCAAAACGCCGGGCAGCGGCCCGGCGCCACCCGTTTATGCCCCAGGTCCCGTTCATATGGCAGAAATGGACACAACGCTAATGCTGGCTGATTATATGGTCACTACCCTTCGGGATTCTATGGGGATGATGAACAATGAAATGCGAAATTTAATCACGCGGCTTTCGGCCATGGAACAACACTCCAAATTTTTGGAAGATTCTCTAAAAGCAATTCGACTAAATAATAATGTAAATGAACAAAAAATGAATGAAGCAATGCGTCATTTGTCTCGTTCTTTACGATATTTCCATGTAGGAGACTATCGAACATCGCTACAAGAAGTGGAATCAGCATTAGATGCAAATCCAAACTTAGCATTGGCCTATGCCCGACGCGGTTCCATTTACTTTAAGCTGGGGGATCTTCAGCGCGCAACTATCAACTGGAATCTTGCTTTACGCATGGATCCAGAATATGATGATGTAAGAAATGTGCTCAAAGCATTGCATGAAAAACGTTTGAAATCAACCAGCATGATTAAGGAATAGATATGGATATTGCAACCCTTGTAGGAATAATATTAGGAATGGGAGCCATTCTTGGCAGTATTTTTTTAATGACGCCTGATTTAGGCATGTTTGGATCTGCATCAAGTATTGGTATTGTTATGGGTGGAATGATTGCATCTGTTTCTGTCGCCTTTCCATTAAAAGATGTGCTTCAGTTGGGGGCAGCCATGGGCGCCGTTTTTAAGGGAAACAAAGATTCTCTTGGAAACATTGTTGATGAAGCTGTTGAAACTTCTGAGGTGGCGCGTAAAGGTACAGCTGATTTAGAAAACCATCTTGGAAATATTAAAAGTTTCTTCTTCCGTGATGGTGCTCAAATGGTGATTGACGGATATTCTCTAGAAGAAATAACTGAAATTTTAAATACGCGAATTGAATATCGAGAATTAAGAGAAAGCACACAGGCTGGGTTGTTTAAGTCGATGGGGGTAATGGCACCCGCTTGGGGTATGGTTGGAACGCTTATAGGGCTTGTGGTTATGTTGTCCGGTTTTGGAGAGGGTGGTTCAGATACTCTAGGGGTTGGGATGTCTGCCGCTCTTATTACAACATTCTATGGCGCTGTGCTTGCTAATTTATTTTTTCTCCCCATGGCAGATAAAATTAAAACTCGGATATCTTTCTCAAGCACCATCCAAAGTTTACAAGTTGAGGCCGCTCGGCTAATTCATCAGAAAAAGCACCCTATTATTGTTCGTGAAAAACTCAATTCATTCATCCCGCCAAAAGAATGGAAAACAGAAGCAGAGTAAGTTAAATGGCCGCTACAGCTCAAGAAAAAAAGAAGTTCATTCGCAAAGGAATGGGGTTGGTTGAAGAGGGATTGCCCGGATGGTTTGGCACCTTTGCTGACATGATGACGCTTCTTTTCGCCTTTTTTGTATTGTTGGCTGCTATCTCAACCATTGACCCGGTCAAACTGCAAAATATGGCGGATGGGATGGGAAAATCTGTGGGGAAAAAGAAAGAAATAGAAAATCAGGCAATGTCCCTTGGGGATATTCAAAAAGAAACACAAAAAATGGTAGAAGAAATGGCGGCAGATCCTAAAACAGGAGAAAAGCCGGTTGAAGTTACTACCAGCCCGAAAGGGGTTACCATTGGGATTTCATCTGATATCAGTTTTCGCTCTGGTTCGGCAGAAACAAAACCGGAGTTCCTTGACATTTTAAAAAAAATAATTCCAACGGTTGAGAAATCTTATTTTAAAATTGCAGTCGAAGGTCATACTGATAGTGATCAGCTTCCACCCGCATTGCGTGTAAAATATCCAAGTAACTGGGAACTTTCCGGTGCCAGATCGGCGGCTGTCGTCAGAAAAATGATTTCTTTAGGAGTTGACCCAACGCGTTTGGAAGCGGTTGGTTATGGTGAGTTTGTACCAAGAGATAGGAAAAATACAGAATTAATTACAGCTGGTTTGATACAAAAATATAATTCTAACCCCCAACAAAAAGCCCGTAACCGTCGTGTTGAAATTACCTTTTTAGCACCTCGTGGCGGACCGGTGGGAAGAACAGAAGCCAGCACAAAAGATACCGGGGATAATTAAAAATATTTCATATGAATAAAGGGAGTTGATATGATTAAGCGGAAAAACGTGGCATTGTCTTTTGCCATCACAATCGGATTTATTTTAAATGTGGGTTTTAGTCAATCAAGTGGCTATTTAGCCCAAAAAATGATGATTGAAAATGATTTGCGCAAGCGAATTGCCGGTGCGCTCGAAAAGGTAATTGATAATCGTAAGTATGTTGTTGATGTTAGTGTTGATTTGGAAATCAGCAGTGCTTATGAAAATCAAACAACCTATTCGCCGGGTGGTGTCGGTAGTTCAATTGAATCATTGAAAGCAGCAGAAGACCTGTTAAATTTTACAGATTCACCCACAAGGGGCAGTGTGGGGTTGCCGATTCCAGGGTTTGATTTTACTGCGGAGACTCCCCCGGTAAGACCCGAAAATAACAACGAAGATAATGAAACTAGTATGGAATCTTCTGCCCAAAAAGATAATGTGGTTTCCCGAACACAAATTGAAAAACGCCCGGCCATGGCCAGTATTAGAAATATGGAAATCAGCATTATTCTTCAAGAGGGGGCCGCGCCGGAATTGATTGAAAATATTCGTCAGGTTGTCATGGTTGCCTCCCGTTTTAACCGTCCCAGAGGGGATGTGCTTAGCATAATGACCGCAAGTTTTAAAGAACGCCGGGATGAAAAATCAGCTGAACAAGTCCTGCTTAAAACCATTGCTGAAAAACTTGAATCTCTCGAAAGCCAGCGCGAACGATTAGGAGAAGTTGATTGGAAAAAGGAATTAGAAACATATAAAGATACGGAAGAAGAGCGTCGTCAAGAAGATCGACTTTATTTTCAATCTAAACTCGCTGAGTTCGAATCAGCCGCAAGAGATCGATCCTACGATATGGAAAAAGAATCCATGCTCAAACAAGATTCGGTGCGACTCGAATCAATTAATGAGGAAATACAGAACCTCAAAGCTTTCCTTGGAACTGCTGGTTTAACCGATTCTGCAACTATCGAAGCCAAATCATCTGTTCAAGAAAAATTACAAGAAAAAGCCAGTCTTGATTCCCAAATTGCTGAAAAATTGTTCATGCTAAACCAAGTACAAAGCGATCTGGATAATCAAGCCAAATCCAGTGGTAGCAATACGGGGATGATTGTTTTTGTTTCAATCCTTGGCGCGCTTGTGATTGTCCTTGTTGTCGTTTTGGTTTTTGTTTTAATGAATAAGCCAAAACAGCAAATGCCGCCGCCGCCGCCTTGGATGGTCTACCCACCCCGGCCTAAAAAAAAAGATGACGGGGCTGGGGAATCAAAAACACAGGCTGCCGCACCAGCACCAGAGCTACCAACAATAGAAGATATTGGTGTGCTCCAAAGTGAAGTTAACGATATGAAACAAGCAGTCGTCTCTATGAGCGTTGGTCAGCCGCAAACTGCTTCGAAAATTGTAAAAGATTGGATTTTAGAAGAAGCGCCGCCGGAGCCCGTAGCAGCGGAGCCACCTGAAGATGATGGCGGTAAGAAGAAAAAGAAAAAATAAGAGGCAATTATGATTTCAGATTACAACAGACTTTCCGGCCTGCAAAAAGTGGCCATCCTGTTCTCTGTCCTTGGAGAAAGCCTCGCGTTAAACCTTCTTAAGGATTTAGACAAAACGGAAATCCGTAAAATTCGCGCCGCAATGCGTGGCGTGGAACAGGTTGCATTTACTGTAAAAAAACAGGTGATGGAAGAATTTTACTTTGCTTTCGTTAGTGAGAAATTCCAAGAAAATGATGAATCCGATGAGCCGAAAAAACCTTTCGCATTTTTAGAGGATTTAACTGATGAGCAAGTTATTGCAATGTTAACCACCGAAACACCTCGGGTTATTGCTATTTCAATCGCACAACTCCCCGGTGAAAAACGCATGAAAATTCTAAGCAGAATTGATGAAGAAGTAAAAGGGCAAGTCCTTTTAAATATTGGTAATTTAAATGATATTCCTCTTGAAGCGGTTGTTCAAATTGCAAACAGACTTCAGAAAAAAGCAAAACAACTGCCAAAAACGGTGGCCTTCTCTCGTGGTGGTGGTAAAGACCTGGCTGATATCCTAGGTTCCATGGATCCAGAGGAAGAGGAAATGTTTATGACAAACCTTGAGCAAGAAAACCCGGAAATGGCCGAAGAGGTTAAAAGATATCGAATAACTTTTGATACAATTTTTGAAATTTTTCCGGACAACCTACTGCGAGATCTCATGAATGCGGTGGATTTAGATGCTGTGGCTATGGCTCTAAAGGGAATGGATCAAACCATTTCCGATAGAGTCGTTGGTATTTTACCTAAAAAGAAACAGGCCATGTACGAACCTGTCGAAGGAGCTGTTCCTAAAAGGGAGGTTGAAAATGCCCGAAAATCCATCGTTCAATCTGCTAAACAAATGGAGAGTGATGGGGCCTTCAAACTTGAAGACCTTCTAGGTGGAGAAACCGTCGAATAAATTCACCCTCAAATATCGCGGAGAAAAAACCCTGCTTATCTATCAATTATAGGCAGGGTTTTTTATTCCGCATACCCAATCAACTCCCTTGCGGGGAACATATCTGCTTTCTCCATTACCACGTCTGAATACATCATAATTAGTCGCCTGTAAGCATCATAAACAAAACGCTTGTTTTTCGTTTTAGCAATAAGGCCAGGAATAGTTTTTGTGGTCAATCCCAAATTCAATACTGTTTCCATCATGCCTGGCATTGATTGGCGGGCCCCAGATCGCACTGAAACGAGTAGGGGGTTGTTCCTATTCCCAAACAATTTTCCCATGTGGGACTCTGTCTTTGTCATGGCCCTTTCCATGTCTCGCCATGTCTCGCCTAAAACAATCGGGAAATATTTGATGCTGATGAAAATGAGTGCAAACTTCCGTCGTAATCGTAAACCCTGCTGGAACTGGCATGCCCAAATTGGTCATTTCAGCCAGGTTTGCGCCCTTACCTCCTAATAAATCTATCATATCGGCCCGGCCCTCTGCTTTCCCTTTGCCGAATAAATAAATAATTTTATTTTTTGATATTTTGTTCATGATCTCTTCTGTAAAATATGTCATCAAATTTACAGAAATGCAACACCCACTGCATTAATTTATCCTATTAATTTTCCTGATAATTTGAGCAAGAGATCTCTATTGAAACGGCAACAATTAAAACAGTTACTCATTAAATATAAAAGAAAGCATACTGACGAATTGTCAACCGTTGAATCAGCAATTAAATTCTTGGACTCCACACCATTGTGCTTTAATAGGAGCAATCTTTATGGCCATTTTACTGGATCTGCCTGGGTTGTGGATACGACACGCGAATGGGTTTTAATGACTCATCATCGTCAATTGAACCTATGGCTCCAATTAGGCGGACATGCAGATAGCTGTTCAGATTTGCTAGGCGTGGCGTTGGATGAAGCACGGGAAGAGTCTGGACTTACCGGTTTTAAGGTTTTATCGCAGAATATTTTTGATTTAGATATCCATCCGATTCCGAAATATAAAGATATCCCTCCACACGTTCATTTTGATATTCGGTTTATCATAGAAAATACACGGAGCGGAAAAAATATTATAGTGAGTAACGAGTCTCATGATGTTGCGTGGATTCATAAAAATGATGTCTTAAATAAAAACCCGGAAGAATCCATGGTGCGAATGTTGAAAAAAACTTCAGTAAATTTCGCCCCATAAAACATGAATTTAGTCGAAAATATTAAAGCTGAAATATTATCTCATACCGTTTCTGAAAAACAGCGGAAAATAGGACTTGAAGTGGAGGGTCTTTACTACGATAGACATTTTAATCGCCTTCCTGTAAATCCGACTAATCAATATTCTGCCACCGATTTATTTCAAGAGATTCTAGAAAATCGGCAATCCAATGATACCTTTACTTATACTCTTGAGCCTGGCGGACAACTTGAGTGGGCATCGGCGCCTGCAATTAGTTTGTGGGATATTCAAAAACAATTTGATCGACATGTGGAAATAGAGAATCAAATTTGTGAAATCAATCAGATTGACCGGCTACATTTATCTTTAGAGCCATTCTGCGAACCTCATGAGATTGATCTTATAACGTTGAATAAATATCAACTAATGCATAAACTATTTACTCAAACCGGTCGTTTTGGACCTTGGATGATGAGAAACACCACAAGTGTCCAATTAAATATTGATTATACTTCAGAACAAGATGCCAATGAAATGGCTTTTCTTGCCGATGCAATTCAACCTCTGTTTAGTATTCTTTTTTCTAATTCACCTTTTATGCGGGGAGAACCGGTGGGAACAACCAATATGCGTTGGAAAATATGGGAAGATACTGACCCTGAGCGGTGTAGATCCCTTTTTGACCATGGAATATTCTCTGCTCAGAATATGGTAAATGATTATGCTAAGTGGCTTCCAGAAATAAAAACTATTTTTAAATATAACACAAATGGGGAGGCAGAATATTTCAATGGTACCCTGGGTAAAATGATGATCTCTGAACCCAAAGCAGTTCAACAACACATTCTTTCCGCGCTTCACCAATCTTTCACCCATGTGCGGTTTAAAACCTTTTTGGAGGTTCGGGCAAGTGACCGTCCTCCTAAAGGAATGGAAATGGCGCCGGCTGCATTCCTGGCTGGTTTGCTCACCGCGCCAAATACCCGCTCAGAAGGGCTTAATGTTGTTTTAGGGTGGTCTAAAAAAGAGAGAAATGAGCTTATTGCTACTGCACATGATTTATCATATGACCAATCGGGACCAGAAAATAAACCCATTGGTGATTGGCTATCATTTTTTTCCAATCTGTCCTTGCAAGGATTAGACGAAAGAGAAAAACTTCTTAAAATAAAAAATGAAACCCCCTTGGTCCGGTCGTTTTTAGAAAATGTATTATCGAATGGTCCCAAAACAATCCAGGTTCAAAACGAATTTCAAAAAAGGGACCTTTCTATCCAAGCGTTTCTTAAAGATTGTTGTTTAGATTCAACCTCTTAATTTCAACGATGGATCCAAAAAGATTACACAACCTTACTGTTCTTCCTGTTTTTATTATAGGAATATCCTCATTGATATTGGGTGTTGGTTGGCTTCTATCGTCAGAGCCCTGGCTGTGGGACCAATCTGCAAATGAAATTTTATTAAAAATATCCTTTGAAGAGCTATTTTCCGCGCCAATCAACCGAGGTCTCCCGGATTATTTAAATTTATCCTACACGTTTTTTGGTTGGTGGATTATTTCAATCGGTATGCTTATTTTGGCCTTTACTATAGTCACAAGGTTGGCAACATCACTGGCGAGGGTGTTAATTAGTTTTGTATTATTAATCATTTTAATTGGTTTAACAATAATTGAAAAAATGTATATCCCAACGTCTCCATTCTTATATTTGACTTGGGGCGCTTGGATCCTTTGGGTAATCAGCGTTTGGGCGGGCATTCAACTCCAAAAACACGATGCCTGAAATTCATTATTTATTCATTCATTTCCCAATTGCACTCTTTTCCTCTGCTGTTTTTTGTGATATTCTTTACGTGCTTACGAGAAAAAATGATTTAGCCCAAACTGGGTGGTGGGTCATGCTTCTAGGGTTGGTTTCTGCTGCCGGCAGTATTGCCACGGGCATTTGGCAAGATTCCCTCGTTGGCCATTTAGGGTCTGTTATGCCCCTGTGGATCAATCATGGCTGGGTTCAATTATTTTCATGTTTCATCTTTCTCTGTTTGTTTGTTTGGAGAATAAAAAATCCTGATACATTGACTCATCCAAACCAAAAGTGGGTATATACATTCATTGGGGGGTTGGCTGTTACAATATTGTTTTATGGTGGCCATTTGGGCGCTAAACTGGCTGGCCGTATCTAAACCCCTATTATTAATTTCTTTTTTTAAAGTCAGTTGCTCATCCTAATTTCTCATATTAATATTCAATCGTTTTTGATAACAAAATAGTCGTGTCAAATTTTTAAATACGTATATTCGCAATTAAATCTTCATGAAATTCGTTCTACTTTTCAGATTTTTACTTTTGTTAAAAATCGTTACGGAAAACAGATTCTTCCTACATAGTAAAAAGGGGTTTTTCTTTAAATGGACAGTCAACAAATGATAGGTGGCCATGAGGCCGGTCTTTTTCAAACAAAACGATCGGATTTTTGGTGGATAGAGCCACTTCTTACAGGCTTGGGGTTTTTAAGTTTTATCATATACACCACATGGGCCATGTTTCAAGGAAACTATTACTGGTGGAGTGCTGGCAGTGAAGGGTTTGGTGGCTATCTATCACCATTCTATTCACCATTACTTTTTATCGAGGAAAGTGTCGCAGGCTCCGCACCGCTACTCCATGCTTGGTTTGGTTCCTGGCCGGACTGGATGCCTAACCTGATTCCCGTTACTCCTGCGGTCCTCATTTTAGCCGGGCCTCTCTCCTTCCGGCTCACCTGTTATTATTACCGAAAATTTTACTACCGTTCCTATTTTCTTTCACCTCCAGCCTGCGCTGTGTCGGGTGTAGCCCAAAAAGACTACAAAGGTGAAACAGCATTGTTTGTTATTCATAATCTTCATCGTTTCACTCTTTATGTCGCTATCGGATTTGTAGTGGTTTTATCATACGACGCCTTCCTGTCGTTTTTCCGGGATGGAAAATTTGGCGTAGGTGTGGGTTCAATTATATTGTTATTAAACCCAATTTTTCTGGCAGGATATGTATTCGGCTGCCACGCATTCCGCCATCTCAGCGGCGGTAGGCAGGATTGTTTTACCTGTCCGCAAGGAAAAGAAAAAGTGAGCTTTAAAATCTGGCGGGGTGTTTCTTGGCTGAATGGGCGCCATATGCTATGGGCTTGGATTAGCATGATCTGGGTAGCCCTTGGAGATATTTATATACGATTGGTAGCAAAGGGTTATTGGACAGACTTTAACACCTGGGGAAATTAAAATGGACTATTCAGATATTCAGACTATAGAACACGATGTTTTGGTTGTTGGTGCTGGTGGCGCCGGCATCCGAGCAGCTATTGAATGTGCCGGAAAAGGGCTAAGCACGGGGATTATTTCGAAATCACTCCTTGGAAAAGCACACACCGTAATGGCAGAGGGTGGCATTGCCGCATCGTTGGGGAATGTGGACTCCAGAGATAGCTGGAAGGTCCACTTTCGGGATACCATGCGAGGGGGAAAATTTTTAAACCAATGGCGTATGGCTGAACTCCACGCCAAACAAGCACCAGATCGCGTGAGGGAATTAGAAGAATGGGGGGCCGTCTTTGACCGCACGGATAAAGGATTAATTAATCAGCGCAACTTCGGTGGACACCGCTATCCCCGCCTTGCTCATGTGGGTGACCGCACGGGGTTGGAAATTATCCGCACCTTACAGGATTTTTGTGTACATCGAGGTATATCCACTCATATGGAATGTACGGGGTTGGATTTAGTATTAGATGGGGATAAAGTTTCTGGATTAGTTGCCTATTGGCGTGATACGGGTCGCTTTGTCCTTTTTAAAACAAAGGCGATTATTTTAGCAACGGGAGGGGGCGGAAAAGCATGGAAAGTCACCTCCAACTCCTGGGAATACACCGGGGATGGTCTGGGGATGGCTTATCGGGCTGGTGCAGAATTGATTGATATGGAATTTACTCAATTTCACCCCACGGGTATGGTGTGGCCACCCTCTGTAAAGGGTATTCTTGTAACCGAGGGTGTAAGGGGCGATGGTGGGATTTTGCTTAACAGCGAAGGTGAACGATTTATGTTCAATTATATACCAAAAAAGTTTGCCAGCGAAACAGCGGATACTGAAGCAGAGGCATCCCGGTGGCTGGATGGTGACAAAGACGCACGGAGGCCGCCCGAACTATTAACCCGCGATGTGGTTGCCCGGGCTATTAAAAAGGAAGTAGAGGCAGGCCGGGGATCTCCTAATGGCGGCGTCTTTTTAGACATTGCTTCCCGCAGGCCCGCTGCTTTTATAAAAAAGAAACTGCCATCAATGTATCATCAGTTTAAAGAGCTGGCAGAAATAGATATTACTGAGAAACCCATGGAGGTGGGGCCCACGCTTCATTATTTTATGGGGGGTATCCGTGTAAATAGCGACAGTCAACAGACGAATGTCCCGGGTCTATTTGCCTGTGGTGAGTGTGCTGGTGGCATGCATGGAGCAAACCGCTTGGGGGGGAACTCCCTTTCTGACCTTTTGGTCTTTGGTAAACTTGCGGGGGACAGTGCCACCAATTATGTAAACAATCTTGAAAATCAATTAAATTGCAACAATCAAAAAGTAAGTAAAATTATAAAAGAGGCCACTGATATCTTA